>Ga0129324_10000870_pt1 | contig 20850 bp, 23 predicted proteins | sample CPBDNA_7_FD_96879 | JGI IMG/M metagenome (GOLD analysis project Ga0129324, IMG submission 96879) | Freshwater to marine salinity gradient microbial communities from Chesapeake Bay, USA - CPBay_Spr_15_0.2_DNA | ecosystem: Environmental > Aquatic > Marine > Coastal | place: USA: Chesapeake Bay... | reverse complement strand
GGCGATTAGCGCAGCACCTTTGCCTGCAAGTTCTGCATCTTTGGAAGTTAGAGCAGCACCTTTGCCTGCAAGTTCTGCATCTTTGGCGATTAGCGCAGCACCTTTGCCTGCAAGTTCTGCATCTTTGGAAGTTAGAGCAGCACCTTTGCCTGCAAGTTCTGCATCTTTGGAGGTTATAGTTTGTTCAAAAACATGGAGTTGCTGTTCCAAAACTCTATTTTGATCATCTTTTTGTAATAGTCTTTTAACATTTTCACTTAATTCATATTGCAGTCTCTGTATTTCTTTAGTTTGGAGTTCGGTTGTAGCGATTTGTCGTTCTATATTTTCCAGAAGCTCTTCATTTTCTTGAGCACTTTCACTAGTTAAATCTGTGAAAATTTTTAATTCAGTAGCTCTTTTTGCTAGTTTGGCTTCGCAATCTTCTAGGGAAGATTTTGTTTTTAAAAGTGTTGCGTTAAGATCTGAATACTGCTTATCCTTTTCATCTAGTAAAAATTCAAGATCACGTATATCTTTAGAAAACGAACTTTTTATAGCATCTATTTCTCTTTGATTTATTTCGTCATTATATATGATGGCACCATCCGCTTCGTGCAACATGTTGATTTTTGCCAATATTTGCTTATTGAGATCGTCCACTTGTCTTTCCATAGCACTTATTACATCAAGTTGTTCTGACGCTGTTGTGTTAAGAGCTTTTATATTTTCACCAAGAACTTGAATTTCTGAGACCTTACCAGCCAAAAGTTGTTCCAATGAAACAATTTCTTCTTCTTTAGTGTTGGAAATACTTTTTATTCTTTCTCTGTAAAATTTTTCGATATCATCTATTTTTGATAAATGTTCTCGTTTCAATTCTTCAATATCAAGTTCATAAACCGAATTAGAATCCCTTGTGTCCTTAAGTAACGTTTCATACAATCTTTTTAGATTTGAATTTTTGTTACTTAAACTTGTTTTTCCAGCTTCTAGCGTTTCTATCTCTTCACTCAACAATTTTATTTCTTGTCTTCTTCTAGTTAGTTCAGTAAAATTTTCGTCATTTATACTTCTTAATTGTCTTATTTCGTTTAGATTGGTTTCGACGGCTTCTAATAACTGTTTTATAGTACCAGAGTCTGTAAGCCTGAAAATTTTATTTAGAATTTCCATTTCTTCTTCTGTGTTTCTGATACCATAACCTGTCTTTAATTCTTTCAACCATTTCTTTACACCAGATAATTCACTTTGACCTTGATCGTTTTCATCTATTAATTCTGAAATTCTCTTTATATTTTTTTCCAAATCTTCTTCGCATTTTTGTATAATCGATTGATTCTCAATTTCAGATATTTCCAATGTTTGTATACGTAAGTTATTTTCATCTACATCTTGTTCGAATTGAACAATTTTGCGTTCTAGATCAGCATTAGTTTCTTGCGCTTTTTCTAGTCCTAATGAATATTCTTCATTTAGGTTTGCCACTTCTTCAGCATGAGTCTCTTTTAACTTTAAAGCTTTGTCTGCTTGTTCCGACACTAATCTTTCTATTTCACTTTCATGTTCTGTTGTAAGATTGTAAAGTTCTTCAGAGTGTTCTCTTCCCATGTTAAATAGTTCCTCTTTGAGACCTGTATTTTCATCTTCAAGTTGTCCTTTATTTTCTTTAAACTCTCTTTCTAACTTTTTCAAAGCATTTTCGGTTTCATCTAGTCTAGAAAGAATTTGAGCATTCACCTGTTCAAGCCGTTTGTTTTCGTCAGTCGTTTCTTTTTTTATTTTGTTTAAATAGTCCCTGAGTTTTTGAAGAACTGTTGTGAAAAATAAGTCAGGATCATCAACATCGGAGGGATCGATTATATCCACAGATTCGGGATCCTTATTTTCGTATATTTCAAGTATCGACTGTAATATTTCCTTTAAATTTTCCATATCTTTTTGTACTCTTTCTTCGTATAACTGACTTATATTTTCAAGCTCTTTTGTTTTACTGTCCAGGTCTTCCTGTAAAGAATCACGAACTAGACTAATCTCACGATTCATAGAAGTAAGATCATTGACAAGATTTTCAAGTTTTGCATTTTCATCGACAGACCGAGTTAAAGATTCTTCAAGTGTTTGTGATTGTAGTGTAAGCTCATTTATTTTCTCTTCCTTTTCTTCAATTAACTGTTTCGCGACACGAATTTCTTCTTCATTCTCTTCTTTTTGCTGGGTCAGCTCGTCTATTTTGCTCAACAACGTTTCCCACGTTTCTTTTAATTTTTCTTGTCTGACAAGAGTTATAAGATCTTCTCCTAATGAGCTTTCTAAAAAGGTTTTTCCATCTTTATCACTTATGGAACATCCAAGTTTTGAACATCTTACTAGTATCTGACCTTTACTAAGAGAAACGGGTCCACTTGTTACTCTTTGAACGTTTACACTTCTTTGAGGGTTCAATTTTTTACTTTTTAGTTCTTTATCTAAAATACCGGACACAATGTAAGTGGCATTTCTGTATCTCGAAGATAACATATTATATTTATTTAAAAAACTATTTTTTTGCATGCCGTAAAATACATGAATCAAAATTACAGACCATATTCTAAAAAAATCCAACAGCAAACATTTATGGAAAATCTTACATATTCTGCTGTCTATAACAATATTTATAAAAACAGAGTACAATATGAAAAAAAATCCAATATTTTGTCTATTTTATGTTTGTCAAAAAATAACGACAGGTACAATTACTGGGTTACGAAACATCTGAAAACAATGTATCTCACTCAAATGATAGGAAAACATATAACAGATTCAGAGTATAAGATTATAAACACACTTAACAAAAAGGCATATCTTTCTATGCGTTTAAAACTCCGTAAACTACAACACAAGACAATCGAACATATATGGAGACCAAATGGTCCAATCGTCACAAAGTTAAAAAAATCATACTAATGTATACGGAACGTGTTGTTTTATAACAATTGTAAATCAGTTTAAAAAAAAAATATATAAAACATAAAATGTATAGTGCACATACTATTGTTATTTTTTCAATAGTGATTACCGTGTTTGTTTCGTATGCTTTGAAACAAAAATGGTCCCAGTAATGACAATGACGTCTTTGAAACAATTCAGAAACAATAATGGTTTAAAAGGATTGGTACGAACACTCCAACTCGTGTTATTTGATCCAAAGTATTTCAGTACACCATTTGCATGCGGGATTGTCTTGTCTAGACGCAATCCGATAGCCTCGTTTATGCATCATGTTTCCGAATGCCAATATTTCTACCGGAGATTTGTATCTCCCAAACCACGAAAGACCAGGCATTTGCGTTTGAAAGTGCATTTCTACAGCTATCTGTTTTGGTGCCAATGTCGATGAAACAATGCTTGGTATGGTCTGCCATTCATAACCCTCTATGTCCATCTTCAATAGAGAAGGCGCACTGGATAGACCTGCCCGTCGTACTAATTCTGAATAGTTTTTGAAACTTGATTCTTTTAGTTGCGAGTATTTCCATTGGCGATTTTTCCAAGCACCGGGACGACCATTTTTTCTTGGCACTTCAAGGAAATAATTTCTATCTCGCGGCGGAGAAGAACCTAAACATAGATTGTGAAGGATTGTGCGAGATCGTATGGAAGGGGGGGGGTGAATGTTGGAAATAGTGCAATCAAATGTATGAACCGTGCAGTTTGTACTAGAAATGATTGCCTTTTCAAATTCCCATTGTCCATTGCTTCCTATTGATAAAACAACGCAAGTTGGTAACTTTTGTAATCCGCAAGCTCTTTTCGATTCACTATCTCGTATTGATGAAGTTGATGCACCGTAAAATTCTAATTCTGAACATGCACTGAGAGGTCCAAGTAGGTTCCATCGTTTATTATTTACAGCCATGTGCACATCCCGTTCTTGAAGAAAATCTTTCAAGTGGAACGGTCTATGTTTGTACATCGGTTCAATCATACTTGGTAAAAGTAGTTCCCAATTGTCACGCTCTGACATTATTTTAATACAACATTTTTAAACATGTCATATTCAACGTTGGGATTTGAGAATTGAAAAGTAGTTGTGAACAGCGTTTGGACCACCGTCGTCAGAAACATCTTCCATGTGGTAAAATTAATAGAAAACGATCAATCCATACACTGGAATTAAGGTGGAAGTTCTTCGCCATCATTGTCGTCAATCCCGATTACTTCTTTCCACATATCCCAAGTTATTTTAGAGAGTTTATAGTTCATTTTTTTGTTCGATTTAATGGATAAAATAAAGTCTTCGTTTTCAAACTCTTTTTGTAAACGTTTGTTTGAAACTTTGTTATAAAGAGTTTCTAAATCTGACCCACTGTAGTTTTCAGTAACTGATGAAACTTTATTTAAATCGTTATCCGAAAAATTTTCATTTTTTGTAAGAATCGCAAGAATATCTTTTCTCTCATAATGATTTGGCAACTTTATTTCGTATTTATTTGAAAATCTTCTTTGAAGTGCACAATCTAAACTTTTTATGTTATTTGTACAACCTATTATAACAAAAGAATCTGTTTTTTTATTATTCACACCATCCATTTGTGAAAGTAGTTCTGTTTTAAATGTCGAAACACAAGATTGATCAAATTCACTTCTTGTTTTGCCGATTCCATCAATTTCGTCAAAAAATAGTATACAAGGCTGAATGGACCGTGCTACACTGAAAGCACTTGATATTAGTTTGGTGCTTTCACCAAACCATTTACTTTCAAGAGAAGATGCGGATAATGAAAGTAAAGGAACGTTTGCGTCTTTAGCAAGCGCTTTTGCAAGTAGTGTTTTACCAGTACCGGGTGGTCCGTAAAACAATATTCCTTTTATCGGTTTTATCAAATCATTTTCTTTGAAAAATTCAGGATGCTTCAAAGGAAGCACCATTAAATGTTTCAATTCTTTTTTTACACTACTAAGTCCTCCAACGTTTTCAAGTGTAGTGTCTATTTCGTTCGGTTTTATGATACACTGTTTTATTTCTGATTCATTTTCATTTTTAAATATAGGTTTATCAAGATACTGTGTCAACAAGTTTACAAACAATCCTATTAGTGCAGTTATTACTATTCCGACACAAGTGCTCAGTAATCGTTTTAAGGTTTCATTCATAACTTTATCACATAGTCTTTTTTTTTTAAACTTTTATTACATACTAAAAATATTTTTAATATGTAATAAAAAGTTTTTATCATGAGAGAAGATTATTCAATAGTTTGGACACAAAAAAAAGTAGACCAGATATTTGCACTTGATCGACGGCGTACAGGACGCCAACTCTCAGACATTCTGAAGAATATAGAATTCCAAGTAGAAAAACTCCCGTCGTTTCTCCGCAGAGAAAAAGAAATAAAAGATAAATTAACGAAAGCGTGTTCGGATTTGCATAAACTACAAGTTGACTTGTCATCTTCCCAATAATTTTAATAAGTAATTTAAAGGAAAAAATGGAAGAAATCATTTACAAGATAGCAAACCGTATACCATCTCATATGGACATGGATTATGTAGGACATAGCATTGTAGAAATAAGTTCTAAAAAAAATGGTATAAAACCGTGTATGATGTTATCTTTGAAAAAACGCTCTAGTGATTGGACTTTAGAAATAGAATACCTAAAGTACCTCCCGCATCAAAAAGAATGTCAAATTTCGGGAAACGATTTACTAAAATGGGTCAAAAGTTTGTGTGACCTAAAAATTGTCAAACATATAGTATTAACAGATTCATCTTTTTATGAATTCCCAAACACAAATGTAAGCATAGACTTGACACCTTTTGGTAAATTTACAAACGGTGTAGGATGGTACGAAAGTCATGGTTTTCTTCCAGAATCTTCAAGCGAAAATAAAATGTATCAACAGTCTTTTCTAAAACTTAAAAATAATAGTACAAAAAATATATGTAACTTATCATACTATTTTATGAAACCTTTTTTGACACTAGATGCGAATAAAGAACTAAAATTTTCATTTAGTGATATAAACTATAATAAAATAAACAGTGACTATTATGTATTTGTAAAAAAATACTTGAAAAAATTTACGACAAAACAGTTTAGTAATTCGATAATAGAAAGGATGGTGGAAAAACACAAATACGTATTTATATACATTTTAGAACGGTTTGGTGTATTGTTGTCAAATAATGAGATAAAAAAACTAAATTCATACGAATACCAAGTATATAGTTCAATACACAAACTTGTAGACAACAGCACTTGCATACTGAAAACGTTTACTCCGGGTAGTACACGAAAACTTGTAAACAAAATTATGGAAAATACAAGAACAAGCTTGACAAAAGATGATTATTATGACATGCTAAATTACATGTCATTTTTAAATGATTTCATAAAGTGCATGACAAATCTTATGATATTATACACTCCGACCACATTGACTTATCCAAATACAAAAAAAACATACAAACAATCCAAAAAAAGATGTGTTGTGTCTTATAAGAAACATTCAAAAAAATAGTTTACTTTTTCAATAAAAAATTTTTTTTGAAACAAGAGAAAAAAAATTCATTTTTTAATGTTACAAAGAATTAACGTTGCCATTCAGAAATGTCTATCCCGTAAACAGGTAGTTGTCCGCCGGCCCTTTGGAAGTATCTTTGCACTCACCGAGAACACCTTCCATGTCCAACCATTTGAATGATTCTACGTCCTCAACTGCATATCTGAATATTGGAGGGTCGAAGGCAATGTATTTGCCTTTTGGAACCGTCATGGACATTGAATATGTGGAACCTGGCATATTAGGAACCGAATTCTTTGGAATAGTGTAAACGATTCCTTGACTTACATACTCTTGTTTTACTCCGCTGTATGCCGATGCTTTAACGGGGGAAGGGAGGAATCCAAGACCCGGTAGGGTGTTTGCTGGTGTACTCGTTCCTTCAACAAAAGATGGAAGTAAGAACTTAGACAACTCCTCATTGGTTTGCCCAAACACATTTGAATGCACGATCCCGAATCTGAATTCAGGAGGAGAGCCGTAAATAAGGGTAGCCCACGTTCCGTCATTGGTCACATGCACCGTGCAATCCGACTTGGACGAATCGGCTGCGTTGGTAGCACAGGTTCCTTCGATCTTGTAATTGGGAGCGTCGCATTCTGGATTGTACGGTCCAACTCTCGACAGTTTGGGTGGAGGTGCAGGGAGAGGAATAGGTGCGGTGTTGACACAAGCACCGTTTTGGTATCGAGTCACGAATGTGGTCACGCGGTGAACTTGATTGTATTCTGAAAAGTTACCTAGTAGCTGAGCGGATGGAACACCTTCCCACGAGACGTCAGGGTGTGTCTGTTTGAGCGCGCATCGAATGTGTTCGCATAGAGCTGGTGTTGATTCGCAATCCTGTTTGCGTGTGTCCATCTCTTGACATTTCCCAGTGTCGGTGTTCACATTGTAAGTCGCCACTTTCAGCTTGGCATTCGCGTCGAATTTGTCGACGAATAGTGGAATGAGAGTGACCGGGTCCTTCCAAATCCAGTCAAATGTAAACGATCTACCACCCGAAGTCTTGAACCGGTTTCCTGTGTTGAGCGGATCATCTTCGTCGAATCTTACAAACCATGTGTCCTTGAAAGACATGAACTTGTTTTCAATGAAATCCGCGGCACAACCTGCGAGTGGCACTTTCGCCTTTGAGAATCCACATGCATTATCAAGGCACAGTTTGAACCAATCGTCGCCGTATTCTGACATGCACCGTTTGAAGCGATCGTCCACCCATTCAACACCCGTGCCGTCGTAGAGCAAAGATTCTACAAACGTGGGGGGTTCATTCATCGGTACCTTGAAATGTGAAGTGTACGGCTCTGACGAGCCTTTTACAACGTAATCCTTGTTCATATACCGTTCATTCGTACTCCGTTCCAAGTGGTGGGACGATCCAGACACCACTATCTTTTCCGTTATCGTCTCAGTGCCGAGTTGATACTGGCCTCCAACGTATTTGACATAAGACTGATTCGAGAACGCCATCCCTTCTCCGTGGTACCCACAGCTTTCTCCCCAATGATCCGGAGAATAGTAAAACTCATACTCTCCTTCTGGCATGTGACCTTGTAACTTGACGAGTTGACCACTTTCCGTTTCAACTGTGAAGGGCTTTTGCCTTGGAAGAACAACGCGAAGAGGATTCTCTATGCTTCTTCCGTCTTTCAGAGTAACGTGCTTTGCTTCGCGATATCTTATGAAATCACTTGAATCCGCAACCGTCGATCCACGTGAGAAGAACTTCAGATAGGTATCTCCCGTTTTCTTGCGAAGCCTCGTTGGTGCAGGATCTTCCGGAGTATGGATGAAGTCTGAGTGGTAAGATTCATCAGAGTCAAATATGAAAAGTTGCTGCCAATCGTGAGCTGGAGTAGGACGGAACTTCAAATAGGACTCTATGTGTTCGTATTTTCCGATATGAAAGTACCCGTTTACTTCGTGCAGTCCAGAGGAAATGACCCTAGTTCCATTGACGTCGTCACAACATTCGTTTGTTTGGTATAGTTTTTTTACGTCATTGCAAGTTTTCAAAAAATCTGATGTCAGTGGAAAAAGTTGAAGCATTTTACTTTTTTTATTTATTAAACTAAAATAATATTAAATTACTTTTTAAAACAGCCTAAATTTTTTTTAATTAAAATACTATTAAATGTATATCTTAGGCAATTCTTATATTTCGTTGATGTTATACATATGCTTTTGCATTCACCATGCTAGAAATTTGGCTTTTGATTTTCAGTAAATGTGAAACTTTTAGGAAATTTTCTAAAGGACTTTGAGACTCTGTTAATTTTTTTAAAAAAGTATTTATAAATTAGACAATTTATTTTTTTGAGTCAAAAAAATAAATTAGTATTTATTCACGTTTTCTCTTAGAAGGTTGTGGTTTTACTCTTTTTCCTGGAGGAACAACTCTTCTTGAAGAAGACGTTGCAGCAGAAGGTTTAGAAAACATTTGATCTATTAATTTGTTTTTTTCTTCTTGCTCTTTTTTCATTATTGCATCGATTCTTTTATTTTCTGCTTCCAACTCTTGATGCTCATCAAACGATAAGTGAGCTAGAGGGTCTTCTTTATCATATGGTGTACCATAAGGATTTACATGTAAAATTTTTTCCATGTAATCGTCTATTTTTTCCATCATTTCTTTTCTATCTTCTAATTCATCATCCGTACTATCGTCATCACTATCATCATCACTTTCACTTTCTTCCTCTTCATCCTCATCGTCAGCCTCATCTTCCTCTTCACCTTCCGCTTCACCTTCCGCTTCATCTTCCGCTTCACCTTCCGCCTCCCCTTCCGCCTCACCTTCTTCTTCACCTTCTTCTTCACCTGGAAGATATTCACCCTCATCTGGAAGAAGAAACTCGCCTTTACCTTGAAGATATTCGTGTTTATTGTCATCTTCACTTTCGCTATCTTCATCTACTCTAGCACGTTTGGAACTTTTTTCATTACCCATGCCCATTGGTCGCTTTCCAGGATTCCCCGGAACTATTACAGAACGATATGAATTTTCACAATTTGCAATACTTAGTTCAGATAATTGTTTGTTACAGTTCCAGCTCATTTTTTAGAATGCACATATTTTTTTTAATCTCTTATTTCTTCGTGATATTTTTTAGCAAGATTGTAAAATTGCGTTCCTTTTTTTACAGGAACAGGCCAATGTCCCAACTCCTCGGCAGCAGCCTTACATGCCATCATCCAACCTTTTGGTCCATCGTTTCCTTGTTTGTTGTAATTATTTTTTGCGGCTTTACTTGCTGCCGCAGACACAACTCTACCACGTTTATTTTCTTTAAGATGATTTTCTGTAAGTGTTCCAGTTTTTGAAAGTCTTCTTTCGTATACTGCACGTTTTAGTCCAGCGTTTGTTACCGCAGATGACATCTTTTTTTAAAAAATACAAAAAAAAAAAAAATAAGTGACGAAAAAAACTCAATACTTTTTTGTATTTTTTTTTTTAAACTCTGGAAAACTTTTTTTACATTGTACTTTTTTCCTTGTTTCGAAAATTTTAACGCGCTCATATTCCGCAATCGGATCTAGCTTTACAAGAAAACGCTTGTTTGAAAATTTAGAGTTCTTTAACGAAAAACTGTTATGGAATGGTGGACTGTAAGACAAAACATTAAATATTAAAATAATTATAATAAAAAGTTTCATTTATATAAAATACAATAACTAAGATTATTCTAACGATAAATTAAGTTTATTTTGGATTCATAATAAACAAATCAGTTTTACACACTTAAACTTAAAAAGAGTAAATGGAAATCGTTCCTATTTCGACGCTTCCACTCATTCCTTCATTTTCTAAAATAACAAAAGAAAACGAAAAAATAAAGTATTGGAACAAGTTGATAAATGACTGGAGACTCCCAAGTCATATAAATCATTTTCCGGGATCACACCCTATAAGTATTGAAAGAAAAGACTTGAAGTTTTTAAAAGAAAATGAAGAAAACTTTTTAATATCATTGAAATCGGATGGTGTAAGGTACATCATGTATATGACATTTAGACCAGAAACGAGTATACCAGTTTGTATACTAATAGATAGGTCTAAGAATATGTACGAAATAGAAGTATGGGCGTCTGAAGAATTTTACGAAGGAACGATTCTCGACGGGGAGTTAGTATGGAATCTTCCAAATGAAAGTCAAACAACATATTTGGCGTTTGATATTCTTTTACTAAGAGGAAAATCTTTGAAAAAAAAAAGTTACAAAGATCGTCTTACCATTTTAAATACTATAATATACAAGAACATTTTAAACAAGAGAAATGAAGATATAGAAGTAGAAATTGAAGAAAATGATCAAATTGTCTCAATGAACAATTTGTATGATTTGACGATAAGTTGTAAAACTTTTACACCCCTGTCTATGATAGGAAAACTTTGGAATGATCGCGCTACCTACTGTTTTAGGCAAGATGGTTTTATATTAAATAAAAGCAATGAAGAATATAAGTTGGGTGCGGCTGAAAATACAGTATTCAAATGGAAACCTAGTTACAGCATTGATATTGTAATAAGCAACAAAAATGTTTATGTAAATGCTCCTAAAACTGAAGAATTACAAATTTTGGAAAAAATATTAAACCGTAAAATACATATTCTTGATAGTAAAATTAACTATAAAGATAATGAAATTGTGGAATGTGATGTACAACTACAAGATAACATGTTTTTACTATTCCCGATGCGAGTACGACTAGATAAAAAGTTTCCAAATACATTAAAAACGGTTGTGTCTTCGTGTGAAGCAGTTGTAGATAAAGTAACAATCGAAAATTTAGTGGACATGTTTTAAATATAAAATAATATGTAAAAAATAATATGTAAAAAATAATTTAAAAAATAAATAAATAAAAAAAATGCAAAACGCTGGACCAAGTATCGCAGCTTTTTGCAAAGCTGAAACCTCGATGAAGCATATAGACAAAGCTGTAAAAAATGAAAGAAGTGAACTTTTTGACTGTAGCAAAACTCTAAAAGATTTGATAAAAACAAACATGATGAATAATTCTATAGACTCTATTCAGGTAGAAATCGACGGCACTCCACATTATATTCGTTTTAATACACCACAACCTAATAAAAAAATATCAGAGAATGATATACTGAATGCCAGTAAAAATTTGGGCCAAGCATTCAATTCTGGTGGTTACGTACCCGATGAGATAACAAGAATCATAACAGAACGATTAAAAGCTTTTCAAAGTAAAAATGTACCAATTGAGAAAACAAATATAGTATTGTGCAAGAACAAAGGCAAAGAAACTTGTACTTTTCATAGTGAAATCCCTAAAGAAACGACAAATCTTGTTAATGATTTGTTATCTGTAAACAAACAACTAACGGATGTTCGTAAAAAAACAAAAGAAGTAAAAAAAGAACATGTGGAAACAAAAAAAAGGTTTAATGATGACGTGTTTGAATCGTTAAAACATATGAATGGAATGATACGTCAAATCCAAATTGTTGATCCCAAAAATGGTCTTCGCCAGTCTATGATATTAAAAGCAAATGTTGAAAAAAAACAACAACCACTTGGAATACGAACGATTGTACCATTTATAAAAGAAGCAGCTGTGCGTTCATTGAAAAAAAATTTGTCGAATGAAGATTTCGAAGAAGAATTTAGAGACGAGCTGATGACACTCATAGAAGAGCGACCATTTAAAGAATCCAATAAAGTAAAATTTATGAAGAAATCAGGTGTAGAACCGTAATTTTTTATTACAAACGGTTGATACTTGATTTATTACAAACGATTTTCTAATACTTTTATTGGACGACTTATATTTTTTGAATATTATAGATTGACAACATTTACAAAAAGCCGGGTTTGTGTTTTTCAAGTTCTTTAAAAAAGGATTCCGGCAGGTGTACATTTTCTAAATTGATGGCGTCCAAAAACAGAGGCGCGATATCTTTCGGCGCATAACCAGCCAATCCACATCCTATCTCAGTGACGAAGAATGTCAAGTTCTTGTGCTTGTGAGCAAACTCTATGAACTGCGTTACATGTTTGCGAATATTATTTAGGGAAAGAGTGATTACTTTCGCATCTTTGGTGGGAATGGCGTACGTCTGACCCGAAAGTCCATATCCTACACCACGTTTTGCTCCCCATTTCAACGCCATCTTGGCTGCTCCTTTTCCATGTCGACCGGCTTCATTCGATCCAAACACAAACACTTCTTCGGCGTTCAAAGATGTAATCAGAGTTGTAATCCGCGACATCTTTTCCAATATGTTGGAATTTTTTTTTAGATTTTCTAAAACTCGAGGTATTATTGTTGAATTTGATATGTTATCGTTTCAATTATGTAAAAATTATGTACGATGTTACAAATGTTACAATGCTCTTCATTCATTAAATTCCTTACCAAATATGGAAAATATATTTATTTCCAAAGAGCGTATGCTCCAAATCATATATTTATGCATGAGCCACTCGTTGTAGAAGCTTTCTATAAGTATTCAGGCATTAGTAAAACAATTCTAGATATTGGAGCAAATGTTGGTGGATACTCTATGTTATCTTTGTCCATGGGCAGTAAAGTATATGCAGTTGAAATGCAGCCTGCTTGCTGTGAATTGCTACATTGTCATGCAAATATCAATGAGTACAAAAACTTGCAAATAATTCAAGGATTTGTACCGCATTTTTCTCAACCGCAATCTAGTATACGCGTAAATCCGAACATGTGTAATGTGATGTCGTCTTCGACAGCAACAGGAGGTCGATGGCCACACGGTCTCTTGATGAAATCGCATCGAAACATGAATTGGACTGCTACTGTTCCAGTCCGAGCAGTGAATTTGCATAAATCGTTATATACTGTGAGCAATATTACGCTAACCAAAATCGATACAGAAGGTTCAGAAATAGAATCTTTGTTGGCATTGGATTGGAATAAGCTACATGCTGTGATCATTGAATTTCAAGCGGGTTCATGGAAGTACAACAATATATCTCGCAAGTACGGAATAAAAGTCATTAAACGTTTTATTGATTTTCGATCATATCGCATCCGTACACTATTTGGTAAAACAAGTGTTGTGTGGTCAACCATGGAATTGGTTGAGTTTCTGAAAACACAACGCAATACTTTCAGGGAATTCATTTTTGAAGTGTGAAGTCTCAATGGAATATAACACCATCTGTTTCAAAAATCATTTGTATAAATAGTCGACGATACTGAAAAATTCACCATCGGCAAGATGATTAGCAAAGGCCAAAAAGGCGACGCTCATGAAATTGCGATGCAGACTCGCCTGTACGGTCACGTCCGCGACCACATTGCCAATTTCCACACGCAAGCTTGGGCACATTGCGATGCTGCAAGTTGGAGATTGTGTCATATCATTGGATTCAATGCATGCGTCGATTAAGGAATCGATAGACATTTTAAAATAACATAAAAAATTTTAAATAATAACAAAAATGCTGTTGCCAGTTTTATTTTTATATACATGGAACTTAAAACATATCGATTTAGTTACCGCAAAAACAACCATTCGTTTGTGGCACGAACTTCATGTAGTCCAAAAAAAAGAACATGATTTTTCCCAATCATTAGCTTCACCACACAAGAAAGGTTTTTATATAGCGGCAGTGTGTCATGATGAAATAAGATCAATTGCTCTTTGCGAGCGTAACGACTTAACATCAGTACATGCAAAGATAATTGCACACCCGCCTGATCATTTTAATGCACCAGTAGAGTTATTGACACTTTTGAGAGAACACAATATAGTTTTGAGCGAAGAAATTCAGAGTACCCAACCAAGATGGTATTATGAAAATATGTTTTACAAAAAATAGAGTTCTACGAATAAAACACACACAAGTTTTTTTTAAGTGAAAATAAATGAATGTAGAACAAACAAATTTTTCCAAAAAATTAAATGACTCAAGACTTTATATAACACAACACTCGAACTTGGAAGAAATGATTCAGATGATTACTTTGTCTACTATGTCTGGAATGTTTGGGACTAAATTAGAAAAAAAAAACTGTATGAATGATACGCTAAAAATATTAAACTTTCAAAAAAGTGAACATGAAAAAGAAGAAGTAAAAGAACAAGTAAAAGAAGATCCAGAACCTGTTAAGAAATTAAGGGAAGAAGCAATGACAATTTGTTCCAACTATAATATATACATGAGAAATTTGTACAAAGAAGCGTGTAAATTTGTACTTGAAAACCATAACAGTCTAAATAAACTTATCGAAAAATCAAAAGAAGACTTGGAGTTGATTCAATCTATAAAAGAAAAATATAGAGGAGTGAATGAAAAAATTGTAGACGATGCATACAATGAAAAAATATTATCCATGATGAAACAGTTCGAAGAAGATGTAAACTTTATAAAACTGAAAAAACATGAGTTTTTAGTCGATAGGACAGAAATCACAGAAGAAATGAAAAAGTTTCAGTCCAATATTTTTTCATTGTACAAGGAAGTTCCAATGGAAGGATTAATAAATGTAAAAAAATCTTACGAGTATGATTTTTATCAAATAGAGAAAAATGTATGTAAAATTTTTGAAGATTATTTATTAAAATGGTCTAAAAGTTTGATTTTTTAAAAATGTAGAGCACTGAGGTAAAAATTCTACATAAAAACGGCAGTGAGAACAAATTGCAAAAAAAAACAGAATCTTAAATGAGAGCAACGATGTGCAAAAAAACATTTTTTACCTATATTTAAAATGTCATCCTTGGTGAGAGTTTTAGAAAATATACAAAAATACCCCGATACGTACAAGGCAGTATTTGAGTTTAGACCCCGCTATGCAATGTTTGGTACAAAAAACTACGGCGACATTAGAAACCTTGGTGATATTCAACACATGATAAACCCATCAGACGATGATCCATGGGACGTATTCGCTCCGGGATACACTTTTAAACTCAGTTATAAACGGCGATATAAAATAAAGGATATAATAGGGGTATTACGTTTAAAAAACGGGAACCATAAAATAGCAATCCGAGTAAATGTTCCTGGTTTTGATGAAAAAAGAGCTTTAAAAGAAATTGAACAATATTGCACTACATATATGCGAAAAGTTAAAAAAAAGGGGGAATGGTTACCTTTTTACGAAAAGTATTCATATTAGATATTAAACAGAATCCATAAACACATCGATACATGCTTCCATAGTTGCGCGGTGATATACCGGGTCTTTGCGCATGTATTGACAGTAATTTGTATAACACTGTGCTACTGATTGAGAATCATGTCGCGTCGAAAACTCTGTTTCATTGGGAGCTACACACTCAACAAATCCCAAAAATAGTACTTCGGGAATGTCTTTCAAATTCCATACTTCAGGCCCCGTTTCAAACGAAACATTTTCAAACGCTTCCGCGCAGGGCATCATCGTGTCGGTGTTCATATCCATTGTGTTCGTTGTCTTATCCTTGGGTTCGTGAGGCATCCGTGTTTGTTTGATCCACAAATGCACGAACAGTCCGAACAGTCCAACGACGTTGCCCACGTTCTGATTTCCCGAAAACTTCGAAATAAGGTTCTAATAAAATCCCCCCATGAAATTGATCAAAAAAAAATACAAAACGCACTTTCAGAATCATCGGAATCAAACATATTCATGTTAGACTTAACCACATTGGAGACTGACGAGGGTTATACACAAGAAGTCGAATTCATAAAAATTCCAAACAGTTATATAACTGAAATAAAAAAGTATAACTACAATTATGCAATATTTTATGTGGGACAATCAGAAAATAGTTCCCAGTTAAGTATATTATCCGGACCTGCGACCATGGACATGGTACAAGTGACAGACTATGATGGAAACGTTCGAGAATTCATGTCAAAAAAAATATGTATTTGACTTTTTCCAAACAGTTAATATTAAAGGAATGAACACGACCACGACGATCTCCAACTATCTTAAAAATCTAGCAAAGAACAGGTATATGAGTGGAACTGTTACTGAGTCCGATGAGGGTAACGTTAGATTATCAGATACCGGGGATATCATATATACTTATACTTCTATGTATTTACATATTCAAACTAATAATCGTTGTTATACTTTTTCTTGCAATACAATATGGAAAGATATTGTCAAAAATGTTGACAACAAAAAAGAACCAGAATGTATCTACTGTCTTGATAAAGTAGACACATATAAACAATATGTTTCTGTTTGTAAAATATGTTTTAGTGGAATTTGTGGAGAATGTTCAGAAAAATCCATCACCACATCACCAATCAAACCTGAATGTACTGTTTGCAAAGTTGAAGATAAAACTTCTGAGCTTGGTTGTTTTTTTATAATGTCACCTCCGTCTATTGAGTTAAGTGTTATACTGTCATATGATGACAATATAGAACAGGATATATTTAGTATTGATATACTACATGACAACCCTGTTTTGAATGATGAAACAAAATTAATACATCATTTACTTCAAGACTGTGAAAATAAAGAATATATTTATAAAATATCTTTATGTGTAACTTTTAACAACAATTTTAGCAATGAAAAATTGAACTCATATAAAGGAATATATACAGCAATTGAGACAAGGTATGGGAAATACTGTTTCGATCCAAAAATCCGAACGTATGAGAAAAAAATAATGGAAGGTACTGTAATTGCAAGTAAAACTAAAACAATATATTAGTTAAAAATTTTTTTTCTCACGTGGGTTTGGGAACTGTCAAATTAAAGTATAAAAAATAATAATATCATTTATAATAAAAATAAATTAAAAAATAAATGTATATGCGATTGCCGAATGTAAAAAAATCACTTGACAAACTAAATCAACATATTCCTTCGAATGCGGTTGGTATTCATGGAAAACTCTACGATATTTCGAATCTAGATCACCCGGGAGGACACGTATTCACTTATATATCTCTAGGTACAGACGCGACTTCTCTTTTTGAAACACATCATCTAGATATAAATAAAGCGAATTCAAAATTAAAAGAGCTACCTATCTTGGGAAACTATGTCGAATACAATAAATACGACTATTCTACTTATACGGCTTTCAAAAAAATATATTTTAAAAAGTTTCCAACGAAAAAGTCTAGAGAAATGGATACGTTTCAGTCTTTTAAATTGTACGTGATTATAGTATTGACATTTTATACACATTTAAAGGTTATTTTTTCACCCCAAAACTACACGATTATACCACTTTGTATTTTTTCAGCATACCTCAACGCAATATGTGGTGGATACGGTCACAATGCACTTCACAGAATTCACCCAGTGAGCGTGTTACTAGACTGGAATGGTTTGTCGTGTTACGAATGGTTACTGGAACATGTACAAAGTCATCACATGCACGTCAATACAGAGCTGGATAACGATAGTATATCGATGGAACCTTTTTTATTTTGGCTACCCAAACGTAAAACAAAAAAATACAAGTTTGCGTACTTGATAAAACACATTATTTTTATTATTTCAGAACTCGTTGTTGCATTCAACGGTACATTTATCCATAGAGCAAGGTGGAGTATTGTTTGTGACAATAATTTTCCATTGTGGATGAGAATCGCTCCACTACTATTTATAATCCGTATTATATCCCATATAATACTGTCTGGAATTATTGGCGCATGCACATTTATTTTTACGTTTTGTGTTTCTAGCTATTTGTTTTCTTACTTGGCTCATTTAAACCATACGTACGAAAACGATTCACGTCCTAATTTTTTAACACACCAAGTCAAAAATACCAAAAATATAAAGTCGTTTGTTAAAAATGAGTTTATACTGTTTTTGGACAGACAAAGAGAGCACCACCTTTTTCCAATGATTGATCAAACTTTGTTGGAACACAATGTACAATTTTCTTATTCTTTATTCACACTAAATAAACTTTTAAATAAAACATTGGAATAATTATCATAAACTAAAGTCAATACCCAAATTATTTTTTTTTGTATATATAAAAATGCAAAAGATTAGCATACTTACTTTTTGTTTATTTGTGCTAACTAATGCGCAGCAACAGCCACAAATTCTACAACAAGCACCACAAATTTTACAACCAACACCACAGCCAGTTCAGAACACAGTCCCTAAAACTAAAAATGAAAATGAGAGAGTTTCATCTCCCTTTAATGTAATTAACACTATGTACGATGTCACACCTCTCCGTGTAAAAGTATTCAACTGGTTTTCTTCGTGGTTTTCAACACCTACCATGGTCGGCTAATTAACCTTTACACCGACGACAATATCTATACAAGGATCAAATATACTCCGCGTTTGAACATAATTAAAATTATGGGGGTAAAGCGGAATTCTTGCTTTTTTTGCCTCTTTAAAACTCTTGAATCCTTGTAGAGGATAATCCCTGCTGCTATCGAGCATGTCAGACACTTTTTTCCAATACTTTTTTTTTTCTCCTTTTGTCAGGTGATACGTGTAAAAGTCTTTTGAAAGTCCATTGAAATACAATTGGTGGCATTCCGCACCGATGAGTCTTTGACCATTAATATATTTTTTGGTATAAGAGACAACTCTTGCAACAGGGACACCTCGCGTCGGTACAACAGGTGGAGTCATCGTCGTGGGAGTCGTCATTTTTTTTACAAGCGTGGGTCGGTGCGGTAGATCGAAAAACACCGCGTGTTTGATCCACCAGTCCATGTCAGTGTATTGCATCTCGAGAAATCATTTCCAATTCCACGGAAATCGTTTCAAGTTGTTTTTGCAGTCTAAGTAAGTTTTCATGTTCTTCCATAATGCGCTGACTATTGACATACGATGTAAAAAACTGCAAAGATTCCTTGACAGAATTATCCATTCTGTCGATTATTCTCTCCGGATCATGAATCCCACAAACACTACAAATCATCAATAAAAATATAAAATGTAGCATGTTTCAACTTAATTTTTATTTTACTTTTTTTTATTTAACAATTTCGTGAATCGTACTTTCACATATATGGTTTTTTAAAAAAATACCAGAAACAAAATATAGCATTTGAATCAAACTGTACTCATGATTCAATTTGGACCAAAATTATTGAGAGATCTGTAAAACTTTTGAAAAAAGAAAAATAATGAAAGTTTTAATTGGAATACTGTCCGCACCCGAACATTTGGATCGACGAGATGTAATCAGAACTACATGGATGAAAAAATGTACAGACGGTATCCAATGTTCTTTTTTACTAAGAGGAAATTCGCTGGATTATGAGAATGAATCGAATGCACTTTTTTTCCCAGAAATTAATCTCAACGAAACCAGAATACGAGGACCAATTTTCGTGCTTTATGAGTACATTATGAGATGTAAAATATGGGAATTCGACTTTTGCACTAAAGTTGACGACGATGTATGGTTGAACGTTCCTCGTTTCAAACATTTGATACACACTGCTGACAAACGTGAAAATCTATACATTGGGAAAATTTCCTACACAAGTATTACCAAAACAAATATGCTAAACGGATTTGGATACACGTGTGGAAATGCATTTAGTGCAACTTATCGTAAGAAGACTTCTTACGGTCCATATCCATTCGCAAGTGGATTTTTGTTCATACTTTCACGTACACTGATATTGAAGTTGAGACTGGAAAATCCTTATATATCAAAATATCATAGAAAACATTGTTGTTTAGAAGATGTTTGGATGGGAAAACAAATTCACACTGTCCAAAATCTGACTATTATAGATGTACGAGATATGATAGATGATTGGGGCATTATAGTGAAGCCTCAAATGTTGTTGTGGCATAATAAACGAAAACAATCATATCGAATCCAAAAAGTAGACGATTGGATGCATACGACACCCAACACGTTCAACACAATCCAATGGAGTTTTCGTTGCAACCGAACCTCTACAAAATGCGGGAATTACACTTTTTGTAGCACTCGAACTAAAACAAAACGGTCATTTACAAACTTGCTCTCTCCTACGACTTCGTTCATACATTGATACCAACACCGGGCGACTCTTAGTTTTCCGCTGGCACACTCAGGCAACGCTGTACAGTCCCAAATCCTTTACGAAATATTAGAAAGCAATGCCGAAGCGCGTTCGTCCACACAGGCCAACGACGTGTCCCTCGTGTAACCAGAAAATGAATATTACCGCATGTTCGATTGATTGGGAGCTTGTCTGGTTTGAAATAATATGTAAACACAAAAAAGAATCGACTGGGAGAGATTTGACAGATACTGAATTGCAAGATATAAAATACGAACTTGTCGGAGACCCCTGTGACGATTGTTGTTGTGGTGCATGTGGCTCTCGAAAAGATTATCCCGGACAATGTCATTGTTAGAATT
>Ga0129324_10000869_pt1 | contig 20904 bp, 16 predicted proteins | sample CPBDNA_7_FD_96879 | JGI IMG/M metagenome (GOLD analysis project Ga0129324, IMG submission 96879) | Freshwater to marine salinity gradient microbial communities from Chesapeake Bay, USA - CPBay_Spr_15_0.2_DNA | ecosystem: Environmental > Aquatic > Marine > Coastal | place: USA: Chesapeake Bay... | reverse complement strand
TAATCACTGGGCGCATAATGCTGGAAACCCCGTGCCCGCTGCCTTGCATAACCACAAACATCACCACCAGCATCGGAATCGCGTGCGACATGTACAAAGCCGTGCCCGCTGTAATTACCGAAACAAAACACATGGTCGCGATGGTATGACTGCTGACCCGCCGCTCGGCGGCCATCATCGCTAAGCGGCCCGCCACCTGCATTGGGCCGATCATTGATGCCGCTAAGACCGCAGCATCTGCGCTTAAACCTCGGTCATCGAGAATTGGCAAAATGTGATTAAGCAGTAATCCGTGATTGCTGCCCAATAAGGCAAAGCCGATGGCGAGAAACCAAAACGACGGGTTTTTGAGAATACTGCGGCCGGTATGTGCGACCGTTTTCGTCGTTTCCTGTTCTGCGGCCTTGGCAGCCGTATCTTTCTGATGCTGGGATTCCAAATAGCGGGCGGCGGTCCACACCAGTGGCAGACCGATAAAAATCACCATGCCAGACAATGTCCACGCCGCCGCATGCCAGCCGTACGCCGCAGATATACCGTTGCTGAGCGGAAATGATAAGGTGCCGGCAAGTCCGGCGACCAATGTCACCAACGTGATATCACGGCGCGCGCGGTCACCGCGGGTCCGGGTAATCAACGAGAAGCAGGTCTCGTACAAGCAACCGCCCAAGCACGTCCCGATGCCGAGCCAGATGGCCCCAAACATCCAGACCGAACTGACGAACGGCAGCATCGCAACCAGCATGGCAGCTAGAAATGCGGCCCCGCTCATCACATAAGGCCCAAGCCCACGGTCAATCAGGCGGCCGGAAAACGGCGCACAGATCGCGGACATGATGATCGCCCCTGTGAACGAAGCGGTGATCGCGGTCTTCGACCATGGCTCAGCCGCCTCCCACTGCACTAACAGGGCTGCAAAAATATAATAAAGGCCGGCCCAAAAGATAGTTTGTCCGAAGGCCAGGAAGACAATGGCGCGGCGCGCGGTCATCCGGTATTCCGTATCAAGGAGAGATCAAACGACGAGAAGCTGATAGCCTATACCGGCAAGCGAGCCACCGGCCAGCGCCAAGATGATGTAGAGCAGAAACACGGGTTTTTTTACCAATGCGAACACCGCAATGGCCGCTGGAATGCTGGTCACACCCCCCGACACCAAGAACGCCATACCGGCGCCAGGACTGATTCCCATGTCGATCAAGCCGCCGACCAGCGGCAGCGCGGCATAGCCATTCAAATACGCCGGGATACCGACCAACACAGCAGTTGGGATCGCCCACAAACTGTCCGCGCCAAGCGCACCGGCAATCAAATCGGCAGGCACATACGTCAGCATCAAGCTTTCGATAAAGAACGCAATGGTCAGCCATTTACCAAGGAACAGCGTTGTCGACAGCGCTTCGCCGCGGAACGTTTTGAGGCGCGCGGACTCTGTCCAAAACTGCCATTGCACCGGCTTTGCATTGCGTACGCTCGACGCCCCGCAGCCGCCGTTGCCGACCCCGGGCTTCAGAGGATCAACGAACCAGCCCGCCCGCACCATCGCCCATGTCACGTAACCACCCATCAGGCCGATACCGACGGCCGCCACCGCTTTCGCGATCGCAAACGGCATACCAAGCGTCGCGGCGGTCAGCACGAACATCGACGGGTCCATCACCGGTGACGACAACCAAAACGCCATCACAGCCGGCAACGGCACCCCCATCGCCAGCAAAGCCGCAATCAATGGAATCACGCCGCACGAACAAAACGGCGAGAGACCGCCAAACAGCGCCGCAAAAAAGATCATCACGCCGAGGCGCCCCGAGAACACGTTGGCAATCAACCCATCCGCGCCCGACGCTTTGGCGTAAGCGGCAAGACCGATGGCGAGACCCAAAAACGGCGCGATCTCGAGCAAAGCTTTGCCGACAAAGGCCGCACTTTTTGGCGCCTGCCCCGGGTCCGTCACAACCAACACCATAAATACCAGTGCCGTCACCACCCACGCCATGTGCGTCTGTGCATGGCGCGCGATCCGCACGTACAACGGATCGGTTTTTTCAATCGGCTTGGCGCCGCAACAAGATGCAGCTGGATCAGGTGTCGGGACGTTCAACGTTTCATTCATGATGCTAAATCTTTCACATGCAGGCCGTCGCAGCATTTATCGGTCAGGAAATCGACCAGTCCATTCATGGCCGCATAGTCGGCCCGTGTCGTCAGTACGCGGCCTGCGCGCTCTTGATGCACAAGCCCCGCCCGCACCAATGCTTGCACATGATGCGACAGGGTCGATGCAGGCACGCCCAACACGTCTTGAAGCGAACCCATGGGCACGCCCTCAGCACCCGCTTGAACCAGCGCACGATAAATCTGCAACCGGGTCGCATGCCCCAGCGCAGCAAAACATTCAACGGCAGTTTGTTCTTTCATGAAGCTGATTTAGCGCTGTTAGACGTATACAGTCAACTATATTTCTAGAATTATCGAAATAATACACGACAAAACGACAACGACTTCCCGGATATGCCCTTCAGCCACTCCGGGAAGTCGCATATTTTATTTTTTGGAAAAAAGCGTTAGACGAAACGCCTAAACGTGAATCGAACGCTTATCAACACCGAGCGCGGCTTCTTTGACAGCTTCCGGCAGACCCGGGTGACCATGACTGATGCGCGCGACATCTTCTGCGGAACCACCGAATTCCATGACGTTGACGACTTCTTGAATCAGATCGCCGCCTTGCGGGCCGATGATGTGACAGCCCAGCACGCGGTCGGTTTCGGCGTCGGCCAATATTTTTACAAACCCGTCCATGTCGCCGTTGCAGCGCGCTCGTGAGTTTGCGGTGAAGGGGAACTTACCGGATTTGTATTTGACGCCGTCTTTTTCCAGTTGTTCTTCGGTTTTGCCGACAGCGGCGACTTCGGGATGCGTATAGACGATTCCCGGGATCATGCCGTAGTCAATGTGCCCAGTCTCCCCGGCCATGATTTCGACGCAGACCATACCTTCGTCTTCAGCTTTGTGCGCCAGCATCGCGCCGCCAATGACATCCCCGATGGCATAAATACCTTCGACGTTGGTTTGGAAGTCGGCGTCAACCTTTACAAAACCCCGGTCGGTCATGTCGACGCCCACCTTATCAAGCCCCAGGCTTTCGGTGTAAGGACGACGCCCGATGGACACCAACACGACATCGGCCTTCAGGGTTTCTTTCTTACCGTTGTCGCGACCTTCCATGCTCAGCGTCACGCCGCCTTTGGCGGTCTTCGCGCCGGTAACTTTGGTCGCCATCTTGAATTTCAGGCCCTGCTTTTCGAGCAGGCGCTTCATGGTCTTCGAGACTTCGCCGTCCATCCCTGGCAGCACAACGTCGAGGAATTCAACGACCGTCACATCCGCGCCCAAACGCCGCCACACCGAGCCTAATTCCAAGCCGATCACACCTGCACCGATGACCACCATCGATTTCGGCACACCGGTCAAATCAAGCGCACCGGTCGACGACACAATCTGCTTTTCATCAATGTCGACACCCGGCAATGGCGTCGTATCCGAGCCCGTGGCAACAATGATGTTTTTGGTCTTGAGGACTTCTTTTTTCGCGCCCTTGCCATCCGGCGTCACGGTCACTTCACCGACCGCACTGATTACGCCCATACCTTTGACGTAGTCGACCTTGTTCTTTTTCATCAAGAACTCGACACCCTTGGTCAGGTCTTCGACGACTTTGTTTTTTCGCCCAAGCATGGTTTTCAGGTCCAACTCGACCTTCGCCTTGATGCCATGATCCGCAAATTCGTGTTTTGCCATCTCAAAGTGATGCGAGGATTGCAGTAATGCTTTCGAAGGGATGCAGCCGACGTTCAGACACGTGCCGCCCAGCGCGCCGCGCTTTTCGACAATCGCCGTCTTTAGGCCCATCTGACCGGCACGCACGGCGGCAACATAGCCGCCCGGCCCGCCGCCGATGATCACAACGTCATAAGGTTCGCTCATAAGTCCTGCCCTCCCTTGGGCGCATTCATATATGTGGTCGTTACCGCGATCAAACGTCGAGCATGATGCGCTGTGGGTCTTCGATCAGGTCTTTCATCCGGACCAGGAACGAGACCGCTTCGCGACCGTCGACGATACGGTGATCGTAGCTCAGCGCCAGATACATCATCGGGCGGATTTCGATCTTGTCACCAATCGCGACCGGGCGTTTTTGGATTTTGTGCATCCCCAAAATACCCGACTGCGGCACGTTCAAAATCGGCATCGAGTTGAGTGAACCGAACACACCACCGTTGGAAATGGTGAACGTGCCGCCGCTCATTTCGTCCATACCGAGTTTGCCGTCGCGCGCGCGACGACCGAAATCGGCAATCGCGCCTTCGATTTCAACAAACCGCATGTCGTCGGCGTCTTTAAGAACCGGCACCACCAAGCCCTGCGGGGTGCCGACGGCAACGCCAATGTTGTAATAGTTTTTGTAGATCAAATCTTCGCCATAAATCTCGGCATTAACCGCTGGCCATTCTTTCAGTGCGATGCAGGCAGCACGGACGAAAAACGACATAAAGCCAAGCCGAATCCCGTGTTTTTTCTCGAACTGATCTTTGTAGGTGGCGCGCAAATCCATCGCGGCCCCCATATCGATTTCGTTCCAGGTCGTCAGCATAGCAGCCGTGTTCTGTGCCTGCTTTAGGCGCCCGGCGATGACCTTGCGCAGCTTGGTCATGCGGACTTTTTCTTCGCGCGGATTTTCAGGGCGTGGCGGCAGGTCGGCGGTTGGCGTAAAGCCTTTCGCAGGTGCCGCAGCTGCCGACGCGGCGGCACGGCGTTTGCCGGTACCGTTTTCAATCGCCTTCATCACGTCGCCTTTACTCAAGCGACCATCCGGACCGGTCCCCGCGATTTGCGTCGGATCGAGATCGTTATCATCCACCAATTTGCGGACCGCAGGTGACAGCGGCGGCCGCGATGCCTGTACCGGCGCTGCGGTAGGCGCGGCAACCGGTGGCGGCGGTGGTGCGGCAGCGGCTGGTGGTGGCGGCGGTGCAGCCGGAGCTGCCTCAGGCGCAGCAGCCGGCTTTTCTGCGGCTGGCGGCGGCGATGCGGCAGCGCCTTCGGCCCCCTCATCCAAGGTGGCCAGCAAAGCGCCAACGCCCACGTCCGACCCTTCGGCAGCAATGATTTCCTTGAGCGCGCCGGCAGTCGGCGCATTGACCTCAATCGTGACTTTGTCGGTTTCAAGCTCGCAAACCGCTTCATCTTTGGCAACCGCGTCGCCGGGTTGCTTGAACCACTTCGCGATCGTCGCCTCGGTCACAGATTCGCCCAGGGTCGGGACTTTAATTTCAACCGTCATATTTTACTTCCTCGATCTTTATCCAAGGATCAAATCATTCAAAATCGCATTATGCCTTGCGACCGCTATTTGCCTTACTTTTCGGCGCCGCTTTCTTCGCAGGTGCCTTTTTAGCAGGCGCTTTTTTAGCAGGTGCCGCCTTTTTCGTCGGTTTTTTCGGCGCCGGTTTTTTCGTTGCCGCTATCGGGCGCGGCGCAGGACCGGGTACGGTAATTGCTTCGTCGACCAAAGCGGCTTGTTCGGCAACGTGCTTACGTGCAAGACCCGTCGCAGGGGCCGCAGCGGCAGCACGACCAGCATACAAAACACGCCCTTTGAAGCCGAGTCTTTCAACATGATCTTCCAGCGGTTCGCGAATGTATGTCCAACTGCCCATGTTCTTTGGCTCTTCTTGGCACCAAACGATGTCCGCATTTGGGAACCGCTTGAGTTCGATTTCTAAAGCTTTTTCCGGGTACGGGTACAACTGCTCACAACGCAGGATGTACACATCCTTAATGCCCCGTTTATCGCGCTCTTCGGCAAGATCATAGTAGACCTTGCCCGAGCAAAGTACGACGCGGCGAATTTTGCTATCGGCGACGAAATCACCCTCGTCCCACAGCACGCGGTGGAAGCTGGTGCCGTCGCCCATTTCCGATAACTTAGAAACCGCGCGCTTATGCCGCAGCAACGATTTTGGTGTCATCAACACCAAAGGTTTACGGAATTCACGATGCATTTGCCGGCGCAACACATGGAAGTAATTGGCCGGCGTGGTGCAGTTGCAAACCTGCATGTTATCTTGCGCACAAAGCTGCAAATACCGCTCAAGCCGTGCCGACGAATGCTCCGGCCCCTGGCCTTCGTAGCCGTGCGGTAACAGCATCACCAAGCCAGACATCCGTAGCCACTTCGCCTCCCCCGAAGAAATGAACTGATCAATGATCACCTGCGCACCGTTGGCAAAATCGCCAAATTGCGCTTCCCAAAGCACCAGCATGTTCGGCTCAGCCAACGAATAACCATACTCGAAACCGAGCACGCCGGCCTCAGAGAGCGGGCTGTTCAAGACCTCATACGGTGCCTGACCGAACCGCAAGTTATTGAGCGGGGTGTAGCGATCTTCGTTCATCTGGTCGATCAGCACAGAGTGGCGCTGCGAAAATGTCCCGCGCTCGGAATCCTGACCAGACAACCGCACAGGGTGGCCTTCCATCAGCAATGTGCCGAATGCCAATGCCTCACCGGTTGCCCAGTCGATACCCTCGCCGGTATCAATCATTTCCCGCTTTGCTTCAAGCTGGCGTACGATTTTTGCATTGAGGTTGAAGTTGTCCGGCACAGTGGTCAACGCCTTACCGACTTCACGTAGGCGGTCTTCAGAAACACCGGTGACACCGCGACGATCATCGCCGGTTGCGACCGACATGCCTGCCCACACGCCGTCTAACCAGTCAGCTTTGTTGGATTTGTAGCCCGATGCTGCTTCGAACGCTTGCTCCAAGTGGTTTTGAAAACCGCTCAGCTCGTCGTCCAACTCACTTTGCGACAGCACACCCTCGTGGATCAGTTTTTGCGAGTAGATTTCGCGAGTCCGTGGGTGGGCAGCTATTTTTTTGTACATCAACGGCTGCGTGAACATCGGCTCGTCACCCTCGTTATGACCATGACGGCGATAACAAATCATATCGATGACAGCGTCTTTCTTGAAGCGCTGACGATATTCGATAGCGATCCGCGAAACATGCACGACGGCTTCCACATCATCTGCGTTGACGTGGAAAATCGGCGCAGCAACGACCTTGGCCACGTCCGAGCAATACGGCGACGAGCGCGAGTGCTTCGGGTTAGTCGTAAAGCCGATCTGGTTGTTAATGACGATATGAATCGTACCACCCGTCTTGTAGCCACGCAGATTTGAGAGATCGAAAGTTTCCGGCACCAGGCCTTGGCCGGCAAATGCTGCATCCCCATGCAGCAACAAGCCCATGACCTTTTCGCGTTGACTATCGTTTTTCTGACGCTGCTTGGCGCGCACTTTGCCCAAGCAAACCGTGTTAACGCATTCCAAGTGCGACGGGTTCGCGGTCAGCGACAAATGCACTGAGCGCCCGTCAAACACACGATCCGAAGACGAGCCCAAGTGATACTTCACATCGCCCGATCCGCCGACGTCTTCCGGACTAGATGACCCGCCTTGGAATTCGTGGAAAATTGCCTGGAACGGCTTCGACATCACATTGGCGAGCACGTTCAAGCGCCCACGGTGTGCCATGCCCAGCACGATTTCTTCGACGCCCAACTGCGAGCCCCGCTTAAAAATCTGCTCCATCGCAGGCACCAAGCTCTCACCGCCATCAAGGCCGAAGCGCTTGGTGCCGGTGAATTTCTTATCCAGAAATTTCTCGAATCCTTCGGTTTCAATCAACCGATTGAGGATCGCTTTTTTACCCATCACGGTAAATTCAGGCTGGTTGCGAATGCGTTCGATACGTTCCTGAATCCAGGTTTTTTCGTCTGGATCCTGAATGTGCATGAACTCCACGCCGATCGAGCCGCAATAGGTCTGATCAAGAATCGTCATGATCTCACGCATGGTGGCCTGTTCGAGGCCCAGCACGTAGTTGATGAAGATCGGTCGATCCATGTCTTTTTGCTTGAAGCCGTAGGCTTCCGGATCAAGTTCCGGATGTTCGTTACACGCTTGCAAGCCGAGCGGATCCAACTTCGCCTTCAAATGCCCGCGCACGCGGTACGCACGGATCAACATCAACGCACGAATACTATCCAGCGTTGCTTCGCGTACTTGGCGACCGCTTTGACCGGCGCTTGCCGGCTGCTGTGCAGGGCTTGAAGCGTGCTGACCAGCGGACATCTGTTCGGACAAGGTTTCCAGGGCGCCTTGATCGAGCACGCCGGCATCCGATGGTGCCCACGTTGCACCGCGCCGCTCCGAAATCATGTCTTGCGCATCATCTTGCAATTCGGCGAAGAAATCCTGCCAGCGGTGATCCACGGAGTGTGGGTCATCAAGATAACGCTCGTACAATTCGGCAACGTACACCTGGTTGCCCGAATAAAGGAACTGCGTCGGATCCATACCGTCCATATGTCAAACGCCCGCTGGGCGCCTCCCTAGAAAAAAGCCGCAGCCCGGTGTGTCAGGCTGCGGCATCTCGCTCACCCCTTAAGGGCTTTCAACATTGTTTCACCGATACCCGCCGGACTGTCCGTGACATAGATGCCCGCAGACTTCATGGCTTCAATCTTATCCCCAGCGCCACCTTTGCCGCCGGAGATAATCGCGCCGGCGTGGCCCATACGACGGCCTGGCGGTGCGGTAAGGCCAGCAATAAAGCCGACAACTGGCTTCTTATTCTTACGGTCGATCAACAACTGCGCACCATCTTCTTCGGCAGAACCGCCGATTTCACCGATCATTACAATGCTTTCGGTGGCATCGTCCGCCAGGAACATTTCCAAGCAATCAACGAAGTTGGTGCCGTTCACCGGATCGCCACCGATGCCGATACACGTCGTCTGACCCAGGCCGACAGCCGTGGTTTGGGCGACCGCTTCATAGGTCAGTGTGCCGGAACGCGATACGATGCCGACCGAGCCTTCGCGGTGAATATGCCCCGGCATGATGCCGATCTTGCACTGACCCGGCGTGATAACGCCTGGGCAGTTCGGGCCGATAAGGCGCGTCTTTGATGTCGACAAGGCGCGCTTTACTTTGACCATATCCATCACCGGAATACCCTCGGTGATGCAGACCACGAGCGGGATTTCCGCATCAATGGCTTCCAAAATGGCATCCGCAGCAAACGGCGGCGGCACATAAATCACAGATGCATTCGCTCCAGTCTTTTCGACCGCATCGGCAACGGTGTCGAACACCGGCAGATCAAGGTGTTTGGAGCCACCTTTACCAGGCGTTACACCACCGACCATTTGCGTGCCGTAAGCAATCGCTTGCTCAGAGTGAAAGGTGCCCTGCGCGCCGGTAAAGCCCTGACAGATGACCTTGGTGTTCTTATCGATGAGAACGGACATCAGCTGGCCTCCTTCACGGCTTTGACAATTTTTTCGGCGGCGTCGCTGAGGTTATTGGCAGACGTGATCGCAAGACCGCTGGCCGCCAAAATCTCTTTGCCCTTTTCAACGTTGGTGCCTTCAAGGCGAACCACCAACGGCACACTGATGTTGACCTCTTTGGCGGCAGCCACAACGCCTTCGGCAATCACGTCACAGCGCATGATGCCACCGAAGATATTGACCAGAATGCCTTCAACGTTCGGGTCACCCAAGATGATCTTAAACGCCTCGGTGACGCGCTCCTTTGTGGCACCGCCGCCAACGTCGAGGAAGTTCGCCGGGTCGCTGCCGTAAAGCTTGATGATATCCATGGTTGCCATCGCCAGACCGGCGCCGTTGACCATGCAGCCGATCTTACCGTCGAGCTTGATGTAGTTAAGCTCGTGCTTGGCAGCTTCGAGTTCTGCCGGGTCTTCTTCGTCCTCGTCGCGCATTTCTTCGACATCTGGATGGCGATACAGCGCGTTGTCGTCGAAGCCGACCTTGGCATCAAGCGCGATCACATCGCCGGCACCGGTGACCACCAGCGGATTGATCTCAACCATCGAGCAATCCAAATCGGTAAACGCTTTATACAGCGCCATGATAAATTTCGACGCCGACTTGATCTGCGCGCCTTCGAGGCCGAGGCCAAAGGCGATTTTGCGGGCATGGAACGGCATAATGCCGGTCGCCGGATCAATCGCGACCTTAATGATTTTCTCAGGTGTCGCATGTGCGACCTCTTCGATTTCCATGCCGCCTTCGGTCGATGCCATGAACGTCAACTGCGAGGTTTCGCGATCAAGCAACATGCCGAGGTAAAGCTCGCGGGCAATGTCGCAGCCTTCTTCGACATAGAGCCGTTTGACCTCTTTGCCGGCGGGTCCGGTCTGCTTGGTGATCAATATATGACCAAGCATCTCTTCGGCGTTTTCTTTGACTTCCGCCACAGATTTGGAAACCCGCACGCCGCCCTTACCTTCAGGCTTATCCTTAAAACGACCGGCACCGCGGCCACCAGCGTGGATTTGCGACTTCACGACACAAAGCCCACCGCCCAATGTCTCGGCAGCTTTAACCGCCTCGTCGACCGTGTACGCCACGTGGCCCTTCGGCACGGCAACGCCGTACTTAGCAAGCAACTGCTTGCCCTGATATTCGTGAATATTCATGCCCTATCCCCGGTTGTTCCCGCCGGGCGCCGCTTGCACGGCAAACCCGGCCGGGTGTTTGTCTCTCGGTCGGTCTATTTTTTAGCCGGTTTCTTGTTCGCTTCGGCTTTGACCTTTTTCACAACGGCGGCCAATTCCTGGACCGCTTTCACTGATTTCTTGAACATTGCGCGTTCCGACGCGTCGAGCTTGATCTCAACGATCCGCTCAACACCCTTGGCGCCGATGACTACTGGGACACCGACATAAATACCTTTGACGCCGTATTCACCGTTCAAATACGCCGCACATGGCAGCACGCGCTTTTTATCTTTCAGATAGCTTTCCGCCATCGCAATCGCCGAAGATGCCGGTGCATAGAAAGCCGAGCCGGTTTTCAGCAACGACACGATCTCGCCGCCGCCCATCCGGGTCCGCTGCACGATATCGTCCAACTGCTTTTGCGTCATCCATTTCATCTTCACCAAGTCCGGCAACGGAATACCGGCAACGGTGGAGTAACGCACCGACGGCACCATCGTGTCGCCGTGCCCGCCCAGCACGAATGCGGTGACGTCTTCAACCGAGACATCCATCGCTTCGGCCAAGAAGTACTGGAAGCGTGCGCTGTCCAACACGCCGGCCATGCCGACCACTTTGTTGTGCGGCAGGCCGCTCGCATCCCGCAACACGCTGACCATCACGTCGAGCGGGTTGGTGATGCAGATAACGAACGCTTTCGGCGCGTATTTTTTGATACCGGCGCCGACTTGTTCCATGACGCTGGTGTTGATGCCGATCAGGTCATCGCGGCTCATACCGGGTTTGCGGGCAACACCTGCGGTGACGATGATGACGTCGGCACCTTTGATACCGGCGTAGCTTTTCGTGCCGCTTAACTTGGAATCAAAGCCTTCGACCGGTGAACTTTGCGCGATGTCCAGGGCCTTGCCCTGCGGAATACCGTCTGCGATGTCGAATAAAACGACGTCGCCAAGATCTTTCAACCCAACCAAATGCGCGAGCGTGCCGCCGATGTTACCGGCGCCGATCAGCGCGATTTTGTTTCTTGCCATGAATAAGTCCTCGTTTATCTCTCTACCAGTTGGCTTATTGAACAGCCCCGCCCAAAAAGTCCTTCAAGAGTCGTACCCCCTTTCAAAAAGCAGAGCAAGGTTTCCCAGGGGTTTATCAGGGGATTCACAGGGGATTTAGGCCCAATAGTCGTCCTAATTGGGGATTTGCGCCCGCTTTTAACCAAGAATGCGAAAGTATGGTCGGATTGAGTGTTGGCTAGGCGCGACGTTGGTCGCCCAGCGCTTGCAGCATGAACGTGAATGCGGCTGCGATCAGAAGGAATCCAAACGCCACCATGAGGCAACCTTCGATCCCGCCCCACTGATAGGCCGCACCGGACAACAACGTGCCGAGCAAGCGTCCGACCGCATTCGCCGCATAATAAAAGCCGACATTGAGGGTGACGCCGTCGCGCTCCGAATACGCCAAAATCAAATACGAATGGATGGCGGAATTCACCGCGAACACGGCACCAAAGACCGCCAACCCGACAACCAATACATGCGTCGCCGATAGACTTGCGAACGCGTCAAAGCTCATTCCAAAGATCATCACCAACGGGGTTAGCGCCAGCAGCCCAATCCAAAGCGCGGCCGCGCGGATTTCAGCGGACCGACCATCGGGTGAACTTTTCGTGAGCTTCGGTGCGAACGCCTGCACGGCGCCATATCCGATGACCCAAAATGCCATGAACGCACCGACTTCGTTGAACGTCCAGCCGGCTTGGTCGTAAAGGTAAACCGGTACGCCGACCACGAACCATACGTCGCGGGCACCGAACAAAAACACGCGTGCAGCGGACAACAAGTTGATGGCCCGGGACTTGGAAAAAATGTCGATCAACTTTGCTTTTTGCGACGCCTTGCCCATCAAGACATCCACGAAAATCAAAGCCGCCACCAAAATCACTGCGAGAAAGCCGGCCATGGCGTATAGCCCGCCTGCAAAACCGAGCGTCGATAATAAAACCGCGCCCAGAAAAAACCCCAAACCTTTGATCGCATTCTTTGACCCGGTCAACAGCGCCACCCACTTGTATAGGGCGCCGTGCGCGCCGCCGGGCAGCACCAGTTTAATGGCGCTTTTGGAACTCATTTTCGTGAGGTCCTTGGCAACCCCGGAAATGCCCTGCACCAACAACACATAGGTGACGGAGGCTGCTGCCGACCAATCGGGCTGCAACGCCGACAGCGCCAATAGGGCTATCACTTGCATCCCCAAGCCCAACGTTAATGTCAGCTTGAGCCCGAACCGATTGGCGACCCAACCGCCACCGGCATTGGTAACGATCCCCATGAATTCATAAATCAAGAACAGCAGCGCCAACTGAAACGGTGTGTAACCAAGGGCATGAAAGTGCAACAGCACCAGCATCCGAAGCGCCCCATCGCTGAGCATAAAGCCCCAATAGGCAGCCGTGACGATGGCGTAGTTTCGGATGTCGAGCATCTTGCGCCTTAGGTCAATTCAGCGACGAATTGATTGAGCGGGCAACCTTCGCCGTCAATTCGTAAAGCCGTGTCGCGTAGCCCATTTCGTTATCGTACCATGCCAGAATTTTTACCTGCGTGCCCGCCGTGACCATGGTGGTTTGCGCGTCAATAATCGACGAATGCGGATCGCCACGATAGTCCGTTGAGACCAGCGGTCGCGTTTCAAAAGCCAGGATACCGTTGAGAGGCCCTTCGGCGGCGCTGCGCAAAAGATCGTTCACTTCGTCGACCGAGGTTTCCCGCACAACCTCAAACACGCAATCAGTGAGCGACGCATTCAATAGCGGCACCCGCACGGCGACCCCGTCGAGCTTGCCTTTAAGTTCCGGAAAAATCATCGTGATCGCAGTCGCAGACCCGGTCGACGTCGGGATTAAATTCAGCAGCGCCGAGCGCGCGCGGCGCATGTCCTTCATCGGTTTATCGAGCACAGTCTGTGTATTCGTTACATCGTGGATCGTCGTGATCATACCGTGCTTGATGCCGATGCCTTCATGCACAACTTTGACCACCGGGGCCAGACAGTTCGTGGTGCAAGACGCCGCCGTCACCAGGTCATGGACAGACGGGTCATATAGGTCATCGTTTACACCCATCACAATATTCAACGCATCATCTTTGACCGGTGCAGACACCACGACCTTTTTTACGCCAGCGGCATAGTACGGCGCCAGGGCTTCGCGGGTTTTGAATTTTCCCGAACACTCAATCACCAGATCGACACCCATTGCCGCCCAATCAATATCGGCTGGGTTCGGGATGCGTGAATAGCTGATCTGCTTGCCGGCGATATCTATTCGATCTTCAGCCGGCGCTTCGACGGCGACCGGCCAGCGTCCGTGCACGCTGTCGAAGGCCAGTAAATGCGCCGACATTTCGGCACTGCCGTTCGGCTCGTTGATGTGCACGATGTCCAGCACACCAGCCCCCCATGCCTCACCCGGCGCCGTCAACGCCTCGGCCCGCGCCGGATCAAAGCCCCACGCCGCACGCAGTGCCAGCCGGCCCATGCGGCCAAAACCATTAATGGCAACCTTAACCGTCATTTTGCCTAGGTCCTCTCAACATGGAGTTCATTTGTTTGCTGTAATGGCTGGCATCCGATTGACGTTCAAATGAAATTTCAGTGACAGCTACTAAAGAGGATAAAAAAAAGCCCTCGTCAAAATCACCAAACGCTACTTGTCTAAATATTCTTTTCGGTGCGCCTGCGCGATATAGTCCGCAGACTGCATTTCCATCAGACGCGAAACGGTGCGTTCAAATTCAAATGCGCCGTCGCCTTCGGTATACAGTTCAATCGGCGGCACGGCGGCCGTACAGATCAGATTGACCTTGGCCTCATACAACGCATCAATCAGCGTCACGAAGCGTTTTGCCTCGTTTCGGTTATGCGGGCCGAGCTTGGGAATGCCACTGATCATCAACGTATGGAAACGGCCCGCAATGGCAAGATAGTCGCCAGGGCCGAGCGGTTTTGCGCACAACTCGTCAAACTCGACGAACGCCACGCCTTCGGCCGTCTTGGCGATCTGCACCTCGCGCCCATTCACGGTAAGCGTAGTCGGATTTGCGGTGGCACCGACGGTCAAGCTGGCGAAATCTTCATCCAATTTTTGCCGCGCAGCCTCATCGTCAGGGCTCAAATATGCTTCCATACCTTTAAGCCGTTCCAAGCGATAATCACGCGCTGCCGGCACCTCGATCACCGCCATACGATCCATCAAGATATCGATGAACGGCAAGAAGCGTTCGCGCTGCAAACCGTCTTTATAAAGGTCTTTCGGATGACGATTTGAGGTCGCAACGACCACCGCACCGGCGGCAAACATCGCCTCGAATAAACGTCCTAAAATCATCGCATCAGCAATGTCTGTTACATGGAATTCGTCAAAGCATAGCAACCACGCTTTATCGACGATGACCCGCGCCAACGCCTGCACCGCATCTTTTTCACCACCGACACGGCCAGCTTTCTGGGCTTCGCGGAACGCATGCAAGCGGCGATGCACTTCTTGCATAAAAGCGTGAAAATGGACGCGTTGTTTTTGCTCGACCGGGGCATGCTCGAAAAATAAGTCCATGATCATGGACTTGCCGCGTCCAACCCCGCCCCAAAGGTAAAGCCCTTTCGGCACCGGTTGCGGCTTGGCCCCAATGCCGAGGCGCGCGGCCCAGCCTTGTTTGCCCATCTGACCTCGGTATGTCGACAGTGACTGGCCAAGTGCGTCCAGTGCATCCATCGCATGTGCCTGCGCCGCGTCAGCATCGATCTGGCCGCTCTCCACGAGGGCAAGATATTCGCGTTTTGGCGAAGACATTCGCGTGTGCGCCTGCGTCGTCAGGCCGCGCCGCGCGCCGAATCGGCACCCGTAGCAAACATCGTTTCCATCTCGCGCCGCGTACGGTAGGCGACACTTTCAGCTGGCGCTTCAACATCGGTCCAACAGATCACGGCGTCTTTCGGTAGCGGATGTTTAAGGGTTATCCCATGTGCCAGGCCAATCGGTACCGCACCGGCATCCCGAGAATCCGTTGCCGCCATTAAGCGGCCCCATACCGTAAAGCCGCCTTCGCCGTCTAATGTCTCACCGGCTTCAAGGTCGCGTTTAGCGACTGCGACCACATCGCCGGTCCAGCCACGCGGCGCACCTGTGGGCAGCCCCATTAATCCGGCCCAGGCAACACTGATACCGAGCTCCAACCCGATCAAATGATATGGGCGCCACATCGCCGAATACTGGCCGCTGTCATCGGTCAAAAGACCGTAATCAGCAAAGCAACGCTTCACATAATCGCTCGGCGCTTCAAACGTCACATACACGCCCCAACGCAAATCATCTGCGATGTCTTGCCCGTCACGGGCGCGGCTTGAGACAACCTCAACCTGACCTTTGTGATCCAACACCCCGCCGGCACTTTTCGGAATCAATGTCGACGCAAGCTTCGACGTTCCGCAGGGCGGAAATGCGAGGCCGCCGTCGGGCACCCTTAAGTCACATGCATTGGCGACCGCAGCCATTTCGATGGCCGACTTTGTACCATCCAAAAACGAGTTAAACATTTTCGCGTTCATGCCGCTGGCCGCCGCACGCTCGGCGGTGAGCCCATAATAATCCCACACCGTATCCGGCGTCGAATAATGGAACTCCGGCATATACAAAGTGCCCTTGCCGGCAGCCACGACCTCGAAGCCTGCAGCGCGCGCCCAATCCACCTGCTCAGCGATCAACGACGGTTGATCACCATAGGCCAGCGTATAAACGACACCGGCCTGATCGGCTTTATGTTTCAACAGCGGCCCGACCAAAACATCGGCCTCGACATTGACCATCACCACGTGACGGCCCCGCTCAAACGCAGATAGGGCATGACGAACGCCGACCTCAGGAACACCGGTCGCTTCGATCACAACATCGAGGCCGCCTGCATTGATGAGGCCATCACTATCATCGGTCACCCAAGTACTACCTTGCGCCAATGCCTTTGCCGCCGATGTGGCGTCAAACTGTTCTTCTGGCCAACCGGTCTCAGTCAACGCCGCACGTGCACGCTTGATATCCAAATCGGCAACCGCCAGCAGATGCATACCCGACGTGCGACGTACCTGTGAAAGAAACATGGTGCCGAACTTGCCGGCGCCGATAAGACCAACGCGAAGCGGACGGTCTTGTTCGGCCCGCTGGCCCAGTAGGTGACTGAGATTCATGGTTGCCTCCGTAATTTGAGGCGCAGTGTAACATTGCCAACGGTCGCTTGAAATACCGCCGGACCGATCACCCCAAACTAGACGGATTGAGCTTCTAACATCATCCGCGCCGTCTCTCGGTCGTCTTCATGTGCGCTTTTGGAGAGCGCGCCGGTTACACCCGCAATATCGGCGGCGCTGCGGTTTTGGCTCAGCTTCAGCTTGGTCTCAATATTTTGCATCGGCATTTCGAAGGCAACGATGGCTTTCAACTGACGCTGAATACGTTCTTCGGTTAGGCGGTCCATAGACCAGTTGCCTGTCTCGGGACTTTCGAACGCTGTTACCAAGTCGGCCAATGCGGCGCGGGCCGCCGTCATGTCATCCATCGCCATCGGACAGCCGTGCACATGCACCGCCGCATAATTCCATGTTGGCACCATTTCAGGCGTATCATACCACGTCGGCGAAACGTAGGCATCGGGCCCCGAGAAAATCGCCACCGCTGAGGTTTTGCCATCGAACATTTTCCAATGTGGATTGGCGCGTGCGACATGACCGATCAAACACGGCCCGTTTTCTGTCTCGCGGATCAATAACGGCAGATGCGTTATCTCAGGCGGCACATCCGTTGATGACGCCGTCATCAAAATCGCAAACGGATTCGCTTTAATAATTTCAGCAGCTTTGGCCGTATTTGGCTCAGCGAAATGGGTTGGGATATACATCGTCATGTCCGTCGGTCGTTGTCTGGGCGGCACGCTGTTTCTATAGTGCCCGGAACACGGCTTTATTGTGGGATAAATGGTTCCCTCGCGAGGGCCGTTTTACATAAATATCATAGAACCATTTTTACAAAGTCAGGAGCACATTATGGACGAAGACGTCTTCAACATGCAGGTTCGGAAATTTCTCAAGAACGTCGGCGTCACCTCGCAGCGCGAAATCGAAACTGCGGTCCGTGACGCACTGGCGGCGGGGAAACTAACCGGCAACGAAAGCATCAATGCCAAAGTGACGTTAAAAATCGAGTCCCTAGACCTTGAGACCGACATTACCGGCGCGATTGATTTGAAGTGATTGATTGAGCAGAGACACTTCCTGCGAGACGGCCCGTTGGACCGGCTCGCAGGATGAGGTTTTTCTCTTTAGCGGCGCTGCACCAGCGCCTTTTTGATTTCAGCAATCGCCTTACCCGGGTTCAGACCCTTCGGGCAGGTATTGGTGCAGTTCATAATGGTGTGGCAGCGGAACAAGCGATACGGATCATCAAGATCATCCAAGCGCTTGCCGGTCGCTTCATCGCGGGAATCAGCAATCCAACGATAGGCCTGCAGCAACACAGCTGGCCCTAAGTAACGATCGCCGTTCCACCAGTAGCTCGGGCATGATGTCTGGCAGCAGAAGCACAAAATACATTCCCAAAGGCCATCAAGCTTTTCGCGCTCTTCAGGGCTTTGCAAACGCTCGGTGGTCGGCGCCTGCGTGTCGGCCTGCAGCCAAGGCTCGATCGAGCGATATTGCGCATAAGGCACATTGAGGTCCGGCACCAAGTCCTTGATCACCGGCATGTGCGGCAATGGATAAACTTTGATGTCGCCATCGACCTCGGAAATCGCTTTGGTACACGCCAAAGTGTTGGTGCCGTCGATGTTGAACGCGCATGACCCGCACACGCCCTCGCGGCACGACCGGCGGAACGTCAGCGTCGGATCAATCTCGTTTTTGATTTTAATCAGACCGTCCAAGATCATCGGACCGCATTTATCAAGATCAACTTCGTAGCTATCGATACGCGGCGTTTCGCCGCTGTCCGGATCCCAGCGGTAAATCTTGAAGGTCTTGATGTTGCTCGCGCCGGAGGCCTTATAAGTTTTGCCCTCGGTAATTTTCGAGTTCGCCGGCAGCGTAAATTCAACCATGTCGCAAACCTTTTCCGTTCTTAAACGATCAGTACACGCGCTTTTTAGGCTCGATGTAGTCGACCTCATCGGTCAACGTATAGGCATGCACGGGACGGTATGTCATCTCGCACTTGCCTGCTTCATCGATCCAAGCCAGTGAATGCTTCATCCAATTTTTGTCGTCACGATCCGGGTAATCTTCGTGCGCGTGCGCACCCCGGCTTTCGTGGCGCGCTTCGGCGGAATAAAGCGTGGCAACGGCGTTCGGCACCAAGTTGGTGAGCTCAAGTGCTTCCACCAAATCCGAGTTCCAGATCATCGAGCGGTCATGGACCTTAAGCTCTGTCATCTTCGACGTGACGGCATCAAGCTTATCGACGCCCTCTTTCAGAACTTCAGACGTACGGAACACAGCGGCGTTGTTCTGCATAACCCGCTGCAATTCGTCACGAATTACCGCGGTCGGCAAGTTGCCGTCGGCATGGCGCACTTTGTCCATTCGTGCGATGGCTTTGTCCGCAGACGCTTCGTTGAGCGGCGGCAGCGTGGCACCCGGCTTGACCAATTCAGCAGCGCGAATAGCTGCGGCACGACCAAACACCACGATATCCAACAACGAGTTGGTGCCCAAACGGTTGGCCCCATGCACCGAAGCCGATGCGCATTCGCCGATCGCCATCAGGCCCGGGTTGACCCGGTCAGGTTCGTCGGCAGTTGGGCGCAACACTTCTGCGCGATAGTTGGTCGGCACGCCGCCCATGTTGTAGTGCACTGTCGGCAACACCGGGATCGGGTCTCTCGTGGCATCAACGCCGGAGAAAATCCGCGCCGTTTCAGTAATGCCCGGCAGGCGTTTTTGCAAAACGTCGCCGCCCAAGTGTTCCAGGTGCAAGAAAATGTGGTCTGACTCTGGGCCGACGCCGCGGCCTTCGCGAATTTCCATGGTCATGGCACGGGACACCACGTCGCGACTGGCCAAGTCTTTGGCCGTCGGCGCATAGCGTTCCATAAAGCGCTCACCTTCGGAGTTGGTCAGGTAACCGCCTTCGCCGCGTGCGCCCTCGGTGATCAGGCAGCCAGCCGGAAAAATACCGGTCGGATGGAACTGCACGAATTCATGGTCTTGCAGCGGAATGCCGGCCCGCGCCGCCATACCATTACCGTCGCCGGTACAGGTGTGCGCCGATGTTGCCGAGAAATATGCGCGACCGTAACCGCCACTGGCCAGCACCGTCATATGCGCTTGGAAACGGTGGATCGTGCCATCATCCAAGTTCCAGGCGACGACACCTTGGCAGGCACCTTCGTCATCCATGATCAGGTCGATGGCGAGGTATTCAACAAAGAATTCCGCATCGTTTTTAAGCGACTGTTGATACAGCGTATGCAAAATCGCATGGCCTGTCCGGTCGGCGGCTGCGCAGGCACGCTGCACCGGCTTTTCACCGAAATTGGCCATGTGGCCACCAAACGGACGCTGATAAATTTTACCGGCTTCGGTGCGCGAGAACGGCACACCGAAATGCTCAAGCTCATAGATTGCCGGCACCGCTTCGCGGCACATGTATTCGATGGCGTCTTGGTCACCCAGCCAGTCGGCACCTTTGACGGTGTCGTACATGTGCCAAATCCAGCTGTCCTCGGCCATGTTGCCAAGCGACGCACCGATACCGCCCTGCGCTGCAACAGTATGCGAGCGAGTCGGGAACACCTTGGTGATACACGCGGTCTTAAGGCCGGCAGCTGCCATGCCCAAGGTTGCGCGCAGACCGGCGCCGCCGGCGCCGATGACGATGACGTCGTATTTATGATCGATGATCTCGTAAGACTGAGACATACGTGAATTAACTCCCGAAGGTCAGGCGGATCACCGCAAACACGGCGCAACCAGCCAAAAGTACGGCGGCGAATTTCATGACGATGATCGAGGTCAGCTTAACCGCCTCGCCATGCACGTAATCCTCGATGATGACCTGAAGGCCGAGCTGCGCGTGATAGAACATGCAGCCGATCAGCAACACCAATAAAACTGGATTATAATGGGTGCCGACCCACGCCTTAAAGATCGCTAGGTCTGCACCGACAACACTGGTCACGGCAAACACGAACCACAGTGTTAACGGAATCAAGGCGATCCCGCTCACACGCTGAACCCAAAAATGATGCGCGCCTTCTTTATTGGAGC
>Ga0129324_10000867_pt1 | contig 20907 bp, 20 predicted proteins | sample CPBDNA_7_FD_96879 | JGI IMG/M metagenome (GOLD analysis project Ga0129324, IMG submission 96879) | Freshwater to marine salinity gradient microbial communities from Chesapeake Bay, USA - CPBay_Spr_15_0.2_DNA | ecosystem: Environmental > Aquatic > Marine > Coastal | place: USA: Chesapeake Bay... | reverse complement strand
TATATACAAGTATCATTTATGTTGATTACTATGAATATCTAAAAATTGAATTTAGTAGATTATGTTTATATTTTATAAAAATCATATAACAATAATTTATCAGACATTATAAGGAATGTCTAACCATCGTAACGGATATTTGGAATTAATACTAGGACCTATGTTTTCAGGGAAAACTACACGATTAGTAGACATATATAATACAGAATATAATAACAATAAAAATATTAAGGTCATTAATTTCAGTGCGGATACCAGATATCATGATTCTATGTTATCTACACACGATAAAGTTATGATTCCGTGCGTGTTTTCACATACAATAAGTGAAGTATGTGAAGAACACATGATATATAACTATGATATTATACTGATTAACGAAGGTCAGTTTTTCCCGGACTTATATGAATCCGTATGTGAACTGGTTGAAACACATAAAAAAATTGTTTATGTATGTGGATTAGATGGGGATTTTAAACGTAACAAATTTGGTAAAATGTTAGACTTAATTCCTTTATGTGATAACGTGACAAAATTATCAGCAACATGTGTTAGTTGTAATAAATCCGCAATCTTTTCAAAACGACTATCTACAGAAGAACAACAAGTTATTATTGGGTCGTCTAATTATGCTCCAATGTGTCGTGGGTGCTATAATGAATAATTCATATATTCAAAGATGTATATTTTTATGCATAATATGTCAAATACATTTTTTAAACCATATAAAGTTATTTGAGTTATTTACGTATATAACACTTATGGAATTATCACCGGAAGAACCTATAAAAAAGAAGAGAGGGCGTAAAAAGAAGTCTGAGATGGTCGAAAATGATACTGCTGTCCCACCAGAGGAAAAAATACCTAAGAAACGAGGACGAAAACCGAAAGGGGGAAAGCTAATCGTCAAGCCCGTTGATAATATGAATGAAAACAATAACATTACAAATATTATTCTTCATCTAAAATGTTCCATGGATGACATGACTTTACATAATAATAACATATATGGTAATGTAAGTGACCCGTTACAATATAATCCATCAGCACCACCAACTGTAACAAGTTATGATGATTCTTTTGTTAATAATTTTTCTTTATATGATTCTATCGATAAGCCCCAGCCAACACATATAGATAATACCCAAATAACTATGGTTGAAGATAATATATGTTCTGTATGTAAAGACGTTGTGAAACCGAATCATGATATTGAAACAACTGATACTGATATTATCAGTATGAAAGATATTAATATGAAACTAAAGGAAATTAAATTACAACTATATAAAGCTGATTATCCGGATAAGAAATCGGCATGTTTTTGGTGTACTTATGAATATGATAATCCGTCATGTTATATTCCAAAATATGATTTAGATAATCAAACTTATGCTTATGGTTCATTTTGTCGTCCAGAATGTGCTGCTGCGTATTTGATGAAAGAGAATATAGATGATTCTATTAAATTTGAAAGATATCATTTATTAAATCAAATATATGGAAAGGTTTACAATTTTAAAAAAAATATTAAACCCGCGCCTGACCCATATTACTTGTTAGACAAATTTTATGGTAATTTAACAATACAGGAATACAGGAAATTATTGAAATCAGACCACACATTATTAATAGTTGACAAACCTATGACACGAATACTACCAGAGCTTCATGAAGAGAATGAAGATTTAATGAATAATTATAGTTCTTCTTCCGGGAATAACAATATGGGGGTTTACAAAGTCAAAAAACAGAGTGAAAAAAAGAAAGGTCCAAGTAAAAGTGAAATTATTAAGGAAACATTTGGACTATAATTAGATTCATCAAAGTGTAAAAATGATATAAATGGAATATTATAGATATTGTATAATGACAACTACAATATCTATTAAACTTATGGGCGGGCTTGGGAATCAACTTTTTCAGATTTTTGCTACTGTATCATATGGGTTAGAATATACATGTAACATCATTTTCCCATATACCGAACAGTTACATTCGGGAACTGTACGCAACACATATTGGAACTCATTTTTGATTGGATACCGAGACATGACTACACATAACGAAATATGTAAGGAAACTAATGAATCACTACTGTCAATGCCTGTATATAATGAAAAATCATTTGAGTATAATAAAATTCCACGCCCTAAAGGTCCAAAAATGCTACTACATGGTTATTATCAGAGTTATAAATATTTTGATAAGCATTGGGACAGTATTAAACAAATGATACAGCTTGACGACCAACAACAAGCTATTAAAAATGAATATATTGATTTATTCTCAAATAAAGAAACCATTAGTCTGCATTTCAGAATAGGAGATTACATAAATATTCAAAATTGTCATCCGATTATGCCATATCAATATTACTATAATGCTATTTGTAATTTAACCATGATTAAGAATAGGAAATATCGTATTTTGTATTTTTGTCAAGATATTGATAACACAAAGGTTTCTGGAGTAATCAGACGTTTGTCACGTATGTTTACGGACATAGAATTTGTCAAAGTGAATGATGATATTGACGATTGGAAACAGATGCTTATTATGAGTGTATGTTCTCATAATATAATCGCAAATAGTACATATAGTTGGTGGGGAGCATATTTAAATCAAAATGAGAATAAAATGGTATATTATCCAAATAAATGGTTTGGTAAATCACTACAACATAATACACGTGACTTGTTTCCATCGAATTGGGTGAATGTTTACTGGTAAATATAAAATTGAAAATGATATAATGAGATATTGATAGTAATATATATTATAACCATGGTATCCAAGACTGAATTACACATGAATTACACTGCTATTACGCATCTACCTATTGTTCAAAGAACTCTCAAATGTGTTAGTCGTTTAACCAGAGAAAATAAAGAACTAAAAAAGGAAAATGACATGTTGAAAAAAATGATTGACACATTATTTGATAGGCAATTGTCAGGTAATACTAATTGTTGTGGCGGGTGTCATAAATCAACCCAGTCACCCATATCAGAAGTTCATATTAAAAAGGAAAAGGTTGTTATTGACATATCAGAAGAGACTGAAAATATTACATATGAATTGCGGGACTCTTGTAATAATTCGGACAAACCTTTTGCGTATGATCTCAATAGTGATCTCAATAGTGAAACCATAGAGAAGGACACCGTAAGTGATAATATTAACTGTAATGAAACTAAAATTATTAATAATATTGTAGAAGAAACAAGTAACGTCGTGGAAGTCGAAGAATCTGAAGAGGAAGAGGTGGAAGCCGAAGAATCCGAAGAGGTGGAAGAAGTCGAGGTGGAAGCCGAAGAATCCGAAGAGGAGGAAGAAGTCGAGGTGGAAGTTGAAGAATCCGAAGAGGAGGAAGAGGTTGAAGTCGAAGAATCTGAAGAGGAGGAAGAGGTTGAAGTCGAAGAATCTGAAGAGGAGGTAGAAGTTGAGGTGGAAGTTGAAGAATCCGAAGAGGTTGAGGTGGAAGTTGAAGAATCCGAAGAGGTTGAGGTGGAAGTTGAAGAATCCGAAGAGGTTGAAGTTGAAGTCGAAGAATCTGAAGAGGAGGTAGAAGTCGAAGAATCCGAAGAGGACGAGGTATACGAAGTTACTATTAAAAATAAATCATATTATACAACAAACGAAACAGATGGACCTATCTATGCCATTCTTGAAGATGAGGATATTGGAGACCAAATTGGTGAATTCAAGGAAGGAAAACCAACATTCTATAGAAAAACTAAAAAGTAGTTCTAATTCATAGCTATATCGTAACCGCAAACAAAAAATATATTGTATATATTTTTTGTTCTATATCTCATAATTATCTTGATTTTTTTGTTGTATTTTTTGATTTTGGTTTTATTGTTTTTGTCTTATTTCCACCTACAGATTTAGGTTTGGTATTTTCGTATGCTATTATCTTATTTAATATAGTTGAATAAAAATCATATTTTAATATATCATTGTCTATATTTTGTAACTGAATTGGCAATTGTGCGGAACCTTTCTTGTTTTGCTTCAAAATGTCTATTTCGGTTTTGTATCTGCCATTTAATCTATTTATTTGGTCCATAAAAGAACTTTTGGCAGATGTAGATGCTACTGATTTACCAAGTATATCGTATAGTTCTTGATTCTTTTTTATAAAACCAATTAGGTCATCGTCCTTTATAAATGGTCTCATTTTGTCTAATATTTCTTTATTTTCTGTCATATTAAATATTTGAGAATAAAATAACTCCTTATCTATAGCATTGGTTGATGTATTCATATTCGTCGTTTTTTCTTTGATATTATTTGTGGATGAATTATTATTATACTTTTTTGATGGTTTACTTGAACCATCTTCAATTGAGTATATGGATTTTTTAGTTTTTAATATTTTGGACGAGTCAGTGTCATATACAAGGGCATTTAATAAATTTCCTAAGTAATCATTCGTGTAAGGACAGTATACTTCTTTTTTATTTTGTTTGGTTACCTCCCCTTCTATTACATCTAACATAACAAATATTTCTTTTTTTGGATATTCATCATTGTATCCTATATTAATATTATCAATACCGGTATCTAATAATTCAAGAGGTATATGTATATCTTTATTATTCAGTACATAACGATTATATAGCGTTTCAAAATCATCGTAGAATTTATTGGTATAATTATTATATTTGTTTATTATGTTTATGAAATCTTGTTTGGTAGAACGGTCAGTGAGTCTGCTTTCTAATTCAGACAATCTATCTTTCAAATCTTCCTTTTGAGATGATGATAAGACCTTTTCTGTTAAGAACTTATACATTTGTTTTTTATTCATTGTTGTTATATCAAATTCAGGTATACTCAATAGTTCCATGTTAATACGTTTCTGTAATTCTTTATTTGAAGATTCACGATAAGGAAATCGTAATTTGGGTAATAGTCTATTTCGTAAATTATATGATAATTCTTTGAAATTCACTACACTGGAAGCCAGCCTATTTTTTTCAGTGTTTAATATTTCGGGATTTTCTGGGAATCTTTCTTTATAATTACGAATTACATCTCCAACTGTATTCATAATTTTATTATATTCTGGATGATTTACAATATCATTCAACCATATCGCCTTTGTGACTGTATGTGGTGCTCCATTTATTTTTACATATGAAAACTTTGTATTGGCTGGGTTATAAAATATGGATTTATTTGAATCTTTATTCTTTAATATGTCTAATGACTGATGAATATTATTGACTATAAAATATTTGGTTGAGAACAATAACTCAAGCATTATCATTATATTCTTATTTGAAATGTAAGCTTCATCATATACATTGTTAGTCGGTTTATGTTCGTTTAACATAGCTTCAAAATTATCTTTATCGAAGAATATATTTACTATTTTATCGTAATCCAATTTAGATAAATAATCTTCCGGATACAGTTGTTTGGTTGTGATGTATGGATATTTATCAATGTCAGGAAACGATTTATGTTCTGGATGATACAATACGTCTTTTGTAAATTCAATGGGTTTATTGTTCGTCGCATTTGTTAATAACGTTATTTTTAATTTTTGAATGGCTAAACTCATTTTGATGTATACTAATTATATTATGCAAATATATTATTCGCATAATAATACCGTCCTTATTTCATAGAAAACCCTTCAAAATTATCGTCTCGTAATTTGTTTTGGGTTTTTGCTTTTTCTAAAATATCTTTAGCTTTTTGAACGTCGTCGTCAGTTACCTTGTCTGAATTGTTTTTATCGTTATCTGTTAATGTTTTGTGATAATCCTGAAAATCTTCAGATAAAACACAAAAAACACTGTCTTCATTAAATAAATATTCAGTGCATAACGTGAATATAAATGTGATGAAGAAAGCAATGTATATATCACGAGTACCCATCCACGCGATAGAGAACACTAACAATTGACGACTAAAGGTGTACTTCAAATACGATTCCATGGATTTACTCAGACCGATATTTACATATTTCGACACTATGTTTAAGGTTATTATCATCAATCCTGCGAAAATTTTACTATCATTGATACGTTGTATATTAGCATGTAAATAGTCAAACATATTTTTTATATCAGACTTTACCATCGTATTATTTACATTATATTTAGATTTTACTTTGAGAAATTAGGTAACAGTTTTTGTTCGGTTTTTAATTTAGATTCTATGATAGAGAACTTGCATGTAGGAGAACATGCGTTACAGTAATCATTTTGAAATTTTAATTCAGGATATACGTGTTGAGCCATTTCATTTTTTACATTCATATCTTTGTGTTTTAAAACACCTTTTTGACAATGTTCTCTTCTAAATTCATCTTGAGCGGGACCATTTTCGATGACTGTGTTCTCACTGGAATCGTAATTTTCAAACGTTTCAATGCCCTTTACACCACAACTATCGCACGATTTAGCGGGTTTAGTTTCATTAAATTCGGGTTCTTTTTCTTCTTCTTCTTCTTCATCTTCGATTGTATCAAATGATTCTATATTTAGCATATTTTCTATACAATCCATTTGATAGAATAAAATAACCAACGCACATACAAATAATCCGAGAACTTTGTCAATCTTTGTGTAAAACATTATTACAAACACTGCCAACATCCTTCCTAAAATTGTATTACTGAATTTAACACATCCGCGATATTGAGATAATAATAAGAATATGACAATTATAGGTATAAACTGAGCTATAGTATTCGTATTTAGTTTCATTATATAAATTACCCTACATATTCTTTTACATTCTAATTTGGTTCCAGATTGTGAAATTAATATCTACTTATTTTTTAAATACAAATAAATATAATTATGTCTTTAGTAGCAACAGCATCATCATGGACGAATGACGAATCATCTAATAGAAAAAGAACACCCAGTATTCGAAAAACTATTAAAATCAGACCACAAGAGACCGTTAATGAATTTAAATATGAAAATAATGGGTCCGGTACAATAGAACAATTTAAAAGTTCAAGTGATGAGCGTACTTCTCGTGTAACTGATTTATTAGACAAACTTACTTCTTCGGATGATGACGATAATAATAACAAGATGGGTGACTTTAAACCAATATCCCCTCCTAAAATAAATTCAAATAGTGATTATTCTGATGATACTGAAATAAAACAATATATACCTCCTGTACCTAAGTATTCCGGTGGCGCAGCTTCAGCGAATATTTTAGGTGAAATGAAAAATTACGGGGCAAATGATACTCATTCACAAACCCTTAGTAATTATAATCAAAGTTATAACAATAAACCCATTGCTGCATCCTCTCCTTATTATGCAAAGATGGGAATTACTGGAGCATCTTCGTCTGGAGATACTCAATTAATGGAAAAAATAAATTATATGATTCATTTATTAGAAGACCAACAGCATGAAAAGACCGCAAATATTACTGAAGAATTTTTATTATACACCTTTATGGGTGTATTTGTAATATTTATTGTGGATTCATTCGCACGCGCAGGTAAATACACCAGATAATCTAAACATCAATATCGTGTATACATTGATGTTTACACCCTTGGATATGTAAGTTCGCACAAAATTGATTTAAACATCTTATATGTTACATATATAACTAAAAATGAATGATAGTACTCTCGTTAAAGATATTCATACTGAAAAATTACATATACCTAAACCTATTTTAAAATGGGTAGGTGGGAAAACTCAAATAATAGATAAACTCATTCCCAATTTTCCTGTGGAAATAAATAATTATCATGAAACGTTTTTAGGAGGAGGGAGTGTATTATTAACTCTATTAACGTATGTAAAAAGTGGGATTATAAAAATGCGGGGTAAGGTATATGCTTATGATTTAAACGACCCATTAATTTCGGTTTACAAAAACATACAAACCCAACATAATGAATTGTATGAAAAATTGCAAGACATCATACGAGAATTTAATGATTGTGGTGATGGTGAACTAAATCGAAAACCAGCTAATATAGAAGAAGCGAAAAAACTGAGAGAAAATTATTATTATTGGATAAGAAGCGAATATAATAAATTATGCTTAAGTGATAAAAAGGATGTATTAGGGTCTGCCATGTTTATATTCTTGAATAAAACATGTTTTAGAGGTGTATTTCGTGTGGGTCCAAATGGATTTAATGTTCCATACGGACATTATAAAAATCCTGAGATTGTAAATAAAGGACACTTAGACGAGATACATAGTTTAATTCAAGATGTTATATTTGAATGCAGTGATTTTAATACATCACTTACAAATGTAGAACCGAATGATTTTGTATATCTCGACCCTCCATATGCCCCAGAAACAAATACATCATTCGTAGGATATACAGAAAAAGGATTCGATATAGAAAACCATCGTAGTCTATTTAAATTAATACACGTGTTAACCGATACAAATAAAAAAATAATGTTAAGCAATGCTGATGTAAGTTTAGTGCGTGAAAACTTTACAAGTGAAAAATATAAGACGTTAACTATTGCGTGTAAAAGGTCAATTAATTCTAAAAACCCAGACGCAAAGGCAAATGAAGTTATAATACGAAATTACTAATTAATTTTATCCAATATAGGTGATACCAAATCACTAAAACGAATATATTCAATCTCCCATGATTTTGCTATATCTAATATTTCTTGTGTTTTTTTTGTAATATTGTCACCAAAATATTTTGTCTTTCCATTTGTGAATTCTTCTTCTTGATATGCTACACATACAATCTTGAGCGGTTTTCCGTATAATTCAGGTATATTCTGATATTTGATAAATGTTCCATATACCTTTTCCCCAGCAGTTCCTGAAACCCACCAATTTGATGTTTTTACTTCATACATATATTCGTCTGTCTCCCAGTCAGGTTCAAATCCGTCTTTTCGAACCACTTTTCTTGGGTTTTCGCCTCGTAACTGTAGTACATCATAAACCAGTTTTTCGCCTAATAGTGTGGTCCATTGTCCGTTATTTGTTTGTCTTATCATTTCATTTCCCCATTTTTTTTCTTTTTCTTGCGCTTCTTTTTTTTGGTGTGCGATAGTTACACCGGATTGTTTTACTATGGCTTCTGGTTTTGTTAAAGCCCATCTTATACGTTCTTTTAGGTTTGTATACACATCACCAATCTCAGTTTGGGTGGTTATCAATTGCGTATTTTCTATGTCAATGAATTCAGTCATTCGTTTTACGTAAGTTGAAATATGATTGGTTATATCAATTTTTTGTAATTCATGTAATAATAAGTGTTCTTTCTGGTAATAATGGAGAACATGGATAAATGAAATTATATAAATAATAAGCGGTTTTGTTCTCAAAAATAGGTCTATTATACGTTTCCCATAGAGGAATTATATGATTATTATGTCCAATGTTCTCAATCATTAACATTTTATATTTGTTTTGTTTTTCTTTTAAGACTTTATACATACTATTTATAAAACCACTGTAATAAACATTATTATCATTCATATTTTTTATACTTGTCGAGAACATTAACACATTTCCTTCTATATCTTCATATTCAGTGTATGTATTTTTAAAGAAATATAATCCATAAACATGTTCTTTCTGTCGTAGACAAAATATGTGAATTATTCCTGCTTTGATTTGTGACAAATAATAAGATGTATCCTGCATTATACACATATCAAACATGTTCTCTGTGTTTTCATAATTGTTATGTGTCATATTATATAAATAATCGGTTAAAATATGGATATTTGTATGTTCTATTTTAATCAATTCACAATCTGTGGGTAAACCAACTTGATGTAATATAGGAATGTAATAGGTAGATGTATTGTATTTCACTACAGGAATAACCCCTTGGAATAAATCTATCTCCTTTTTTATCAAAGATATGAGAACATCCGGATTCTTTGTTCGTTGATTATATTCATGCGTCTGTAACAATACCCTGTTTAATTTTTTTACATCACGTTCTCTCTTTACACATAAATAATCAATAAAATATAAGAGGTCAGTCGTATACACTTGTTCGGTTAATGTAGGACGATAAAACATTTTATATGGTCTGGATGTAATACATCCACTGGATTCAGGATTTACTAATATGGATGTTCCTTGTTCTCCTTTGTTTTGAATAATCTTCTCATTGAATATTGATACATAACAAGGTTCATTTGCCCCCGTTAATATGGAATCTATCTCCTTTTCAGTAATCGTATGTAATATTTTTTCAGAAGGAATATAATAACATTGAAGTAAATTAATCACATTTTGTTTAACAAGTTGAGAACATTCAGTATATGAAACTGTCTCTATTTGTTGAAAATCACAATATTTGGTTTTTACCGGACGGTATTTATATACGACGTAAGGAACACTATAGAAAAAACGCCAATAATCGTAACTATGAAATACTGGCTGATTATTCCAGAATGGGTATCGTATTTTTATATATGCGAACAGAACTAAGAAAAAGAAAAATAGAGAAGAAAAAATATATTGAATCATAAATCTAATATATTTTGGTAGATAATTTGTAGTTTTTTTCGGCATTAGTGTGGTCTTTCTAATACATATAAATATTGGTTATCATCTCCCAATGATTCCATATCAACTTTAGCGTGGAAGATAAATCCAACTTGTTTTGCCATATTTAAAATATCTCGGATGTCTTCCATATATAAGGTTTCTTCGTTGTGGCGAACATGGTTTGTTACTTTATCTGTAAATGACTCGGTAAAACTTACTATATTTGTTTCTTCTAAATTAACTGGAAATGAATAATGTGCTTTATACTTGAAATCTTCATATTCAGATGTTACGTTAGTTCGTCGTTTAGGCTTCTTAGGTATTAGTGGTTGCCATTCAACATTAGTAGGGTCCTTTGATTCAAACATACTAAACCGCTTTCTATCAACTAAATGGACGATTAAATAACTATTAGGTATCATCCAGTGATAGCAATTTGAAAAGAACTTCTTTTTATTTTTGAATTGATATAATGTGGTTTTCGTACATAATATATGCGTAAAACTCGCACGGTCAAACGATAATGGGTCATTTACATCAGCATTAATAAAGTCACTATCTGGATATTTTGTTTCAGCGTATTTAATCATGTCCTTTGATTTATCTACACCATATGCCGTGTATCCGGCTTTCTGTAATATGTCTACAGTACATCCGGTTCCTGACCCTATATCTAAAAATACACTATTATTTACATCTGGAGATGTTATCCTAACAATTTGTGCCAGTTCCCAATCTGTTTTCTCTTTGGTATCATGTAATGTGTCGTATATATCAGCAATAAAATCGTCATATACATCTTCATTGCGTTTATATACATACGGTTTACTTTGGTTAAATCCTTCTACTGTTTCGTAAGGTATGTTCGTATTATTTAATATTTTTACAGTAGTATACAATAAAGCAATCGACACTAACCACTTATAGGTCATATTATTTGAGTTATTCGATGTTAATATAGAATTTATGTACTTCAGCATTTTATTAATAATTATATAATACACCATTATATAATTTTAAACTATCAATTTTTTATTTACATAGAGTTACGTAACTGTGTACGAGTATGGTTAAAAAATTTATCCTTACCTATAATCGTATTCTCAACATTGGGATGAGGACGATTGCTAAAGGTGTTTTGAGAGAATAATCCCATATGTGGCTGTTCTGATGGTCGGGAAACAACAGATACTCTATATAAATCACTATCTGATGATGGTACATACATATCTTGACCTAAACCTCTTTGTTTTGCGAATGTTTGGTTACGTAGTGTCGTTTCAATATCTATACCATTCATATATCCCGATACAGAACCTTTTGAAACTGCGGGAGTAAAGTTAGCACCTTGATTATAATCTACATAGGGTAATCTCTCTTCCGTAACTGGTTTGCGACGATTTACCATAGGGAATAATGCGTATTTTGTAGGCACTGGACGAATGTCAAAGTTGGGTTCTAATGGTGAATCAGAAAACTGACGACCACTAAGGCGTGTATTTGATTCATCTATATTTGTATTTTGTCTATATTGTACTGCTCGGTGAGTACCGAATATCTCGTAACTTGCATTTGTATTCATTGTTCTAAAATATATATTATTGCATATATATTTTACAAGGAAGAGTTACCAACAATAACCACCTTCTCCCATCTTTATTTGTAGATAATCTAAATGGTCGGACGTACTCGTACATTTAGTAGGAGAACAAGAGTTACTACAATTATCGTCTTCCGACCCATTTTCATCGTCACATAATGTATATTCCGTATTGGGTTCATTATACCATACTTCTTGAGAAATATGACGATACCCTAAAAACTCTTCTGGAACGTGAGGAACCATATCATAATAATGGGTTACGCGAATGGAATTAATATTATAGGTTTCAAACACTTTTGAAAAGTCTTTATTTCCTACTCTTGGAGAACCAAATGTAATTAGGGAGTGGATTTTGTAATTTTTCTGATAATATAAAATATCAAAGGCGTTTATAGTTGCCAACGCTGCACCTAAAGAATGCCCGGTAAGTAATAATTGGTTTGTATTGTATTTTTCAGTGAGTTCATCTATTGCTTTGTATACATTTGATTGTAGGGAATCAAATAGGTTATAAAATCCTTTCTCTACCGCAATATTTGTTTCCGGATAGGGTGTTGTTTGTGATACTTGAATATTTGCCATCCAATTCTGGATGTTCTCAGACCCCCTAAAACTGACAAAGATAGACTCATATTCTTCATTGTATCCGAATATCACTTGTTCTCCATTTTGAATAAGGATATTATCATAAGAATTCGCTGTATCGCAAGTAATACAATCCCACATACTGGTTTGGGTCATACAATATGTTGCTTGGGAAATATTAACAGCAACTTTCGTAAGGTGGTTGTTATACGCAGTTGATACGTTTATTAAGAAGAGTAGAGTGAATAGTAGCTGGAGCATTTTGTATTATGGGTATAAAATAATATAATCTATAAATTTTATAATATTCATATTATGTTTTATTCACAAGATAATCAAGATAAGTTCCTAGAACAAAATATATTTACACCCTTGGTAATTTACACCTTTTAACATTTCAAATGCCGAATATTTATAATAAAAAATCAGATAAAAATGTCTTGATATTTGGTCGAAATGTAGTATAATCAAAATTATAAAAATGTGAAATATCATATTCAACATATTTAAATATAACATTGGAATATTGAATATTATCAAAATATATATGATTTGTCCCACTTATAAACAAAATTATGGAATCACTATTGTAACTTAATAATTGCTCTAATATTTTTTCAAAGATAGATTTTTCAATATAATAATGTCTTGTTAATAATACGTACATATTTTTTTTATTTAAATCTTCTTTCAATCTAATAAATCTTCTTTTGTATTTTTCAAAATTATCAGTTATATTTTTACTATCGTGAGGGAACCAAATATTATTAATACTATTAATTTGTTTATCATTATCAAATGCGTCGCCAATATATTTTTTTACTATATCATATACATTATCGGATGATTTTAGTTCACTAATAATTTTAATATTATAAATAATATTAGTATCATGTAATTGTTCTATATTAGAAACCCAATCAAACGGATAACTTTGTTTTCTTAAGTTAAGTTCTTTTAATATTATTGAAATAGCGCAATGATCTCCAATAGGTATTATATTATAATCTGAATACTTTCCCATATTTATATATATATATTTATATTTATATTCGGCATTTGAAATGTAAAAAGATGTAAATTACAAAGGGTGTAAAGTAAACACTAAAAAATGGAAACTATATTCGTCGAACATAATATATCACATGTAAATCATTTACAAACATCAACAAAACATTCTAACAACATTTGAATTGTTTCATATGCTGTTTCACAAAACACAGGTTGTTGATAAAAATCTTGAAGCTTATTTTCATCTTCCATTAATTCTTTTACTTTCAAATAAGCACTTTCAATAGAGTTTTCGTCTTGAGAATTATAAAATATGATACGTTCCTTATTAAATATTTTTTCATCATATTCATCGAACCAACCAGCATATACTGGTATAGCACCACCTAAACAACAATCCATTAGCTTTTCTGTTATGTATCCATCTACATTATCATAATCATAATTTTCAGAACAAATATTAAATAAAAAATTCTTAATATATTTTGCCTTTCCAATGCGATTTAATTCTGTATTAGGACAATTATTAAATAATTTTCCAGGACAGTTTATATCTGTTATTTGACGCATTTTATTGTATATACACGTTCTAACATTTTCAGGGTCCCAGCCATTTATTAAAGTACAAAATAGTTTTTCTTTAAGAGATACAGTATTCAATACTCCATTATTTATTTGTATAAATTGTTCGCTATTTTTAAAATCAAACTTATTTTCAAATAAATACAAAGGAAATTTAAACCTTCCATTTTTTGGGTCGTGATTAACACAACCAAATATTATATCAAATTTATTTTCAATGATTCCTTTATATGGATATTCATATCTATCACCTTCTTTATTAAAATGTTTTATTGGTTCAGTAAGAAATAAAATATTTTTATATTTTGGGTGTGTAATATGATGTTCGTATTCTTGTCTATTTATTAATACACATGAAACTAAATATTTATTTTGATCTATTATATTTTGTATAAAAAATGACGAATAATTTACGTGTTTGTTTAAAAACATTATATATGTTTCCCTATGTAATTCTTTATATATTTATCGTAACATATCTATTATCCACATATTGTGTAATACATATAAAGAGTTTTTACAATTACAATTATATATAATGGAAGTTAATATTATATTTTTTCAGGACATGCACGATAATAAATATTTCTGGGAAACAGATTGGATAAGAGAATTATTTCCATCTACAACTGAAAATACTTATAATTTAATACAATATGAGGAAAGTAAAAAATATATAAATCCTATATTAGTAATCAGCACACAAACCTATAATTTTATTGACCGTTTCATTGATAATAATTTTATATTACTTCATTTAAGTGACGAAACTTTAACCGATACTAATATTTATAGATATTATAACCACCCTAAGTGCAAACATGTATTTCGAAATTATTGGAATGAAAATTTATATAATACTAACATTACGACATTACCATTAGGATATAAAATGGGAATGTTTAAGGATTCTACGTCAAAGGAAACACAAGAATATTCAAATCGCCAATATAAATGGTCTTTTTGCGGACATTTAATTAAATCTGGTAGACGAATTATGATATCTACAATACAACATATACTCCCATATTACGGACATGAAATTAAAACCTGGAACGCAAGTAATTCATTAAATCCAATAGAATACAAAAACGTTCTCAAAGATACAAAGATTGTCCCGTGTCTAATTGGAAATGTAAATATTGATACATTCCGATTATACGAAGCACTTGAGTGTGGATGTGTCCCTATTGTAAATAAAATAAATCACAATATGAAACAAACCAAAGAATATTATAAACAAATATTCGGTAACCATCCATTACCTGTTGTTGATAACATGTTAAATGAATTACATACAACTGTTACAGATTTATTAGATAATAATTTTGAAGAAAAACGACGTCACATATTTTCTTGGTATAACAATTATAAAGGTGAACTAAAAACTAAAATTAAAAATATAGTAAAAAATTCATTCAAACAAAATATCACGTCCACTCCTTATTCGCATATATTTTTCATATGCGATAAACAGAATGAACCTGAAAGACACGCAGATTTATGTAAACAAATATTAGATACAGAATTACCTAAAGAAAAATATGATTTTTTTACGCACATATGGGGAAATCAAATTACAAATGAAATAAGACAACATTATTGTAAAAGTGATTTTTCAATGCAGTTACATAATCGAAGTATGCAAACTAAACCTCTTACTAATGGTGAGATTAGTCTATTTTTAAATCATATAGAATGTTTGCGTAAAATTAGGAAAGAATATAATAGTGGATTATTTTTTATATTTGAATCCGACGTTATTTTTTGTAAAGATTTTGAAAATTGTCTTAATAATGTATGCAAAGAAGTATCGTGTATAGATAATTGGGATGTTATTAATATAGGTGAAGGTATACGCGAAACAAGCTATGCTAAATCATTAGGATATCCAAAATCACCCCCGATAACAAATAATATATTTACATTCCATAATGAAGACCGTCACTCTTGTACTGAAGGTATCTTATGGAATTATAAATCTATATGTAAGTTTCTAACATATTTTGAAACAAAGGAAGATATAGATTCTCCATTTGATACAAAAATGGATGTATACAGTTATTTGGGAGAATTTAAAATATATTGGGCGTATCCTACGTTGGTTAAGCAAGGAAGTATATGTGGATTATATAAATCATTATTGAGATAATATACACATAACAAGAATGTATATTATCAAAGGTGTAAAGTTATTCTTTCTGAATCCATCCTCCCCAATAGCAAGAATCTAAATTATTACTTCTATCCCAATTACCAGTAATATCTGGATATGCATCCATATTAATTTTTTCCGGCTTATCTTTTAAAAAATCAATACACGCGTTTTCTACACCTACTAATGTATTATCACCACAATCATCTATCACTATTATTGCATCTTTTACACATTTATCATATACTTTATTAAACGAATCGATGATAGAAGAATAAAAATCACCATCAAAAAACGCAAAACATATTTTCTCTGGATATTCATTATCGGGTATATCTTTAAACCAACCACTATGAATTGTTGGTAATTCTACTTGATATATTTCCATATCTTTAAATATAATTGATGTATCTTGATTATTTGTTTGAAATGTATTTACAAAACTACCCAGAGTTGTTTTCGTCCACCCTTTTTCCCATTTATCATTCATAAATACTTGTGTAGCTACATTACGAGCATTATTATCACCTCCTATTTGGGGTTTTACTTTTTCAATATAATTTATTAGATTATCGCCATCAGTTTTATTTGGAACACCCTCCCAACTATCATAAACATGAAATTTTTTATTACTTTTATATATATTCAAAACCAACTGTATCCAATAACTTGTTCCGCCATTATTACAACCTAATTCTACAATATCACCTTCAATATTACTATTTAATACTTGAATTAATTTTCTTAATACGCCTTTTACTTCTAACAAATTATTCATACCTTTATGTTTTTTCCAATTTTCATATATTAAACGGTCAATATCATCATTACAAAGCATTATAATAGAATATTAAAGGTAATTATTTATATTATTTTGTACGTAACAACATAAATATTGTAATATATTATTTATTATAATGCTTTGTTTAAAATATCAACCCGGACACAATGACGGATTTGGCGCTCAATATCAACGAATATTAGGAATATATTGTATTTGTAAAGCATTCGATATTCATTATATTCACACTCCTTTCTCTGATATTGAATATCAAGGACTACAATCACTTACCGATAATTGTAATAGCAATGAATATGTTAACGAATGTAATCGTCGCATTCAATTGCAAAATGATATTGATATAACATCTATTTCTGATATAAAAGAATTAAAACTAAACACAATCGACGTTAATACATTATTAACCTTTAAAAACAAATGTCTTAATGAAAATGTTAATATTATAATTAGTTTGAAAATACCATACTCTATTACTGATAGAATACCTGATATTTACAAACACGCAAATTATATATATCAACCCATTATATCTAAAAATAGTACATTTACTATTGGTATTCATGTTAGACGTGGTGAATTATATGTAGTTGACTCAGATAGAATGCTACCTAACAGTTTTTATATTCAAACCGCTCAAAGAATTATTAAAGAATGTGAAAAACAGAACATTGATTACATAATTGAATTATATACTGAAGTGCCTGAAAAAGATATTATTGTCACAAACGAACATGTTGGTGTAAATGGTAGAATACCAAAAACAACTACAATATCTAAGGATTCGGATAAAATCCAAGATTTTGATATTTTACCCAACTTGAATAAATATATAAATGAAAAAATGTTAGATACATTTGATAGAATGATAAATTGTGATGTTTTAATTGGTAGTCGTTCCAGTATGACTGCTTGCGCATCGTATATTAAAAATGGAATAACTGTATACCATAAATTTTGGCATAATATGATTTCATCTGACGTAGAAGTATCAGACCCTTCATTTGAAAACAAAATTACAAGTTTTATACAAAAATCATTAAATAAAGATATAATGAATATTATTCCAAAACGTATTTATCAAGTTTGGATGCAGGGAAATGGTAACGAAAATATCAAAAATAACGTTATGCTATTCAATGCTGGATATCAATATTCATTTTTTAACGAGGAATCGTGTTATAAGTATATACAAGACCATTTCGATAAAAATATAGCGGATGTATTTACAAATTTAAAAAATCCAGCACATAAATGCGATTTATTTAGATACTGTTTATTATATCGTGAGGGAGGAATATATATTGATTATGATCTACAAATGAACGTATCATTAGACACTATGATACAACAATCTAATTATAGTGAATTTATTACATCAATCGGAGCACATAGTAATAATCGTTTTGGAGAATGTACGAACGGGTTTATATTTACTAAAAAAGAAAACCCTATATTTTTACAACTTATAAACCATATTGTGAATACCCCTAATCCATCTGACTATGGCAACTATGTAAAAGACTTATATAACAAATTAAATAATCCTAACCCTTTTCAACCTTTTATTATCAATAATGTAAAGACATATCTATTTAAAGAAGTTTGTTCGGAACAAAAATATTATATTATTAACGAGCATAACCGAGCCATAGTTAATACAAACGGACATAATTACTTACATCATATGGGGACAATATAAATCATTTTGCAACCAATATAAAAACATCTCCATATACATATTGTATAAACCCATGGTAAAAATCTGTAATGAACCCTATCCATCCAATTCAAAGTATGATTCACATTTTGAATTGTATCCGTATCCCCTCAGTGACTTTCAAAAGTACGCGATTGAAGCCATTGTAGAAAAACAACATGTATTAGTCACCGCACACACGGGTAGTGGAAAGACCTTACCCGCTGAATTCGCAATTCAACATTTCGCAAAACAAGGAAAAAAAGTTGTATATACGAGTCCTATTAAAGCACTTTCCAATCAAAAATACTATGAATTCACTAAAAAATTTCCCGAAATCTCGTTCGGTCTCTTCACTGGCGATATTAAAACAAACCCTGATGCCGATGTGCTGATTATGACTACCGAAATCCTTATGAATTATCTCTTTACATCAACCACAAATGCGGATGATTCTGAATCTCAAAATGCTCTCCAATTTCAGATTGACGTTCAAAATGACCTTGCGTGTGTTGTATTTGATGAAGTCCATTACATTAATGATGCTGACCGCGGACAAACATGGGAGAAGACAATTCTCATGCTTCCGCGACATATTCAAATGGTGATGCTTTCCGCTACAATTGATAATCCACAAGGATTTGCTAAGTGGTGCGAAAAAGATGATACAGAACCGGATGCAAAGTGTGTTTATTTGGCGTCAACCAATCATCGTGTAGTTCCACTATCCCATTATGGATTTTTAACCACGAGTGAAGCTGTATATAAGACCATTCGTGATAAAGAAACACAGAAAGAGATTCGCGACAATACAAATCAACTTATTCCATTACAAGACGCAAATGGCACGTTCAATGAGGTCAACACAAAAAAAATCACAAAAATTAATGGACTGTTTGATAAAAATCGTATCAGAATCAATCGTAAACACGCACTGAATAAACTTGCGTCTTTCTTAAAAGAAAAGGAAATGTTACCTGCGATTGCCTTCGTTTTTTCAAGAAAAAATGTAGAAGCTTGCGCCCATGATATTACCGTACCATTAAACGAATTTGATAGTAAGGTTGGATACACTGTTCGTAATGAATGCGAACAAATTATTCGCAAACTACCTAATTACAAGGAATATTTGGAACTTCCGGAATATAACAGATTAGTTTCTCTATTAGAAAAGGGGATTGGTATCCATCATTCAGGTATGATTCCTATTTTACGAGAAATTGTAGAACTGATGATTTCTAAGCGTTATATCAAGTTATTGTTTGCGACCGAATCATTTGCGATTGGTTTGGATTGTCCTATTAAAACTGCGGTTTTTACGAGTTTAACAAAATTTGACGGACATACACAACGATTTCTGTTAGCACACGAATATACTCAAATGGCTGGACGAGCTGGACGTAGAGGTATTGATACTGTAGGTCATGTCGTTCATTGTAATAACCTTTTTGATACACCCATGTTATCTGACTACAAACTCATTTTAGGCGGGAAACCCCAACAACTTGTATCTAAATACCACATTTCTTATTCGCTTATTTTAAATCTCATCAAAAACGGACAAAATAAAGACTTTCATCTATTTTCACAAAAAAGTATGGTTCAACAAGAAATAGTGAAATCATTATCTGGCACACAAACCGAAATTGATGAAACCGAACAATTCATTGTTGATAAAGAAAAATTTATTCAAACTTCAAAAACACCACGTGATGTTTGTGAAACATATATAAAAACACAAGATGATATGCGAACGGCTACTAATAAAAAACGTAAACAATTTGAAAGAGATATTCGTAATATGGAAGATGAATATAAATATATCAAGGATGATGCGTCAAAAGTATATTATTTAATGGAACTGAAAGAAAAGGTAGATAATCTAAAACACACATTAAATTATACTGACACATACGTCAAGAAACAGACTGACAGTATTTGTGATATTATGTGTGAGAATGGATTTA
>Ga0129324_10000866_pt1 | contig 20929 bp, 21 predicted proteins | sample CPBDNA_7_FD_96879 | JGI IMG/M metagenome (GOLD analysis project Ga0129324, IMG submission 96879) | Freshwater to marine salinity gradient microbial communities from Chesapeake Bay, USA - CPBay_Spr_15_0.2_DNA | ecosystem: Environmental > Aquatic > Marine > Coastal | place: USA: Chesapeake Bay... | reverse complement strand
AGGATGATATATTTGTTTTTCCATTATTTTTTCATTACATTTATCGTAAATATGGGAGCTATTAGAACCAGATAAAACGTCTAATTCTTTATCAGGATCTCCAACACCAGGACGTAAATTAGGACAAGCTTGAAACATTCTATGAAATAATTGTATATTGCAACGATCACGTGTTTGTTTTGTTTTATCATTTCTTAATTGACTTTCATGATCAATTAGACAACTATCAGGATGATTGGGAACATTTGGATGAGGTGCAGGTCTTAAATTAACATGATCAGTATAATATGTGGGCATTCTTACATTAGGATCTTTACATTCTATAAAATTAGTATTATAGTGCATATATTCGTCTATATTTTTATTTTTGATATCTTTGGATTCCATCCAACATGAATCATTATATATATCACAATTTTTATTATACATTTATTATTTGTATTAGTTTATTTTTTTTAATGCAATTTTTCTGTGTAATTTTTCAATTGCTTTCATAATTTTATACATATAATAATTTAATGGTTTTTCTTCAGAACTGTCTAGAACTTTACTATTTCTTCTTTTATATTCAATATCTAAAATTAATCTATAAAATGATATTTGAGTAAAATATTCTTCTTCAATATCTGATGATATTTCAGATATATATTGCACTAGTTTTGTTTTTATTTGTGATTCTGTTATTGTTTCTTGTTCTTCTTGTTCTTCTTGTTCTTCTTGTTCTTCTTGTATTTTTTTTGCAATTATTGCTTTTAATATTTCAACAGGATCAAAATAACCAATTGCTGTAATGTCCTTATGTTTTGGTACTATACTACTTATTGGTCTGTTATTAAGATGACAAGTGATCTTTCTCTTTAAGTCTCGTATTCTAAAGTTAAAAAATGCGTCTTCATCTTTATATAAAGTATAAAATTCAAAAAAATTAAGTTTTCTATATAATATTTTATTTTCTTCTAATAATCCATTAATACTTACTACGGTGTCTAAATCTTCTTTAAAAAATACCTTCAATGATTCCAATGTGTCTTTTTTAAAACCTTTTTGAAAATTTTTTTTTAATTCAGTTTTTTTTTGAGGTGATAAATCATCAAAAGCTCATTTTCTTTGTCCAAATTGTTCTATAATAATATCAAGAAATCTATCATAAATATCTTTTTTTTGATCACTAACCAATTTAGTATTGGATGTAATTTGAGTTGCTGTATTTTTACCATATAATAAAATTTTTAAAGCAATTATTATTATAAATTTATAATTTCTTTCTATTCCTTTTTTGTTAAGTTGATCTAAAGTTTCAGCTAATTTATATATAGATTCAATACAAAAATCAGTTTTTTGTATTGTTCCATCTTGTATTGTTCCATCTTTAGTTATTTTAACACCATTTATAGTACGGTAATACATACTTTTAACATTTTCTTCAAGAAATATAGAACTTGAAGATTTTTTATTAAATGGTGGTAAAAAACTAATTAATTTTGTAAGTAATCCCTCTTCAGGAGGACTTTTTATATATCTATCAGGAGACAACAAATTCGCATCTTGTTGTCTTTGACTTTCTGAAGATTTTGAACTAGGATCTACTAAAGGTTTTTTAATTTCATCAATACTTTGATGTATTTTTGAAATTAAAATAATAAAATTAATATTATCTTGTAAATTGTTTAAATCAACATCTTGTGTGTCTAATTTGTCTAATTTGTCTAATTTGTCTATAATATCTGTTATTGCACTTTGTCTTATTTTTTGTTCATTTTCAAGTTTCTTAACACATTCACTATTTATAAAAGTTCTAATTTCATCTCTTTTTTTAGATTTTTGCAATTCACTAATAGAACCTATAGGTTCTATTATTGAAGGATTACCTCCTTTTTAGAAATAACTTTTTTATTAGCAATAGTTTTTTTTAATGGAAATGAAAAATTGTTTTTTTTATTTTCTTTCTAATATTTTTAGAACTCATTTTTTTTATAATCAAGATGAAATTTTTTTTATAATCAAGATGAAAATTGTCCAACATATCTTAAATCATCTCTATCTAAATTGATATTTTTAAGGCATCTTGATTCATTACCTTGTTTGCAAGATTTTTTATTACCATTCGTATTATATAACCATTGTGCAAGTGAATCACGATCATTTGGAATCGTTTTTCCGGCTACTGTATAAAATTGTCTAACGGATAAACCTCTTTCATAAAAATCATTAACATCTCTAAATGTATTTGTATAAAAGTTTTCATTTAAAATAGCATTATCAATATCACAGGGTTTTGCATATTTAGTATCTAAAACATTAGGATTCATAAAAGGATTATTAACGGATGGCATAACACATTTTGAATTAAAATTTTCAACATTATAAACATATTTGTGTTCATAAATAATAAAAGTTATAATACCAACAATAATAGCTAAAGCTAAATAAGATAATTCAAAATTATTAATTAAAACTAAGATAATACTAATAACAATACTAACTAAGAATATAATATTTAATTTATCAATAAATGTAATATTATCGGGTATTTCTTTAAATAACACGGATGGATCATTTAACCAAAAAACACTCATTCTTTATTTTTACTATCTAATTTCTTTTTTAATTTAGTTTTTTTATCCATTTTACGCTGAACAGAACGAGATGAGGGCATATTTCCTCCTCCCATCATTCCAGACATCATTTTCATAATGTTTCCAATATCAGGAGCACCATCACCACCTCCACTTGACATTCCAGGTAATTTACCAGCCATATTAAGAGCATCTTTCAATAATGCATCTTGTTTAAGTTCTCCACTTTTTAATTTAGTTGCCATTTTTTGACTAACATCTGAAATTAAATTACCAATACCATTATCTGGATCAGATAAAGCACCTAATATATCACCTTCAGTATTTATTGATTTCTTAACTTTTTCAATATCAACATCTTCCATAATTTCTTTAGCTAATTTACCAATACTTGTTTCTTCAATATCTTCCATAGAGAATCCAGTTTTATTTTCAATAGCAAGTTGTGCTATACGATTAACAACTTTACGGTATTTTTCAGGAATAAGATCATCTTCAATGGTGGTGCCTTTAAGTTTTTCCATAATATTTTTAATATTATCTTCTGTGAGATCAGTATTTTTAAATAAATGAAAAATTAATATAAATTGGTGTAAAATGGTAGTTTTTTTTAAAATAGATTTAACATTTTTAAGTGGAATATTTTGAAGAATATTAAGATCTTGATTATCTTCAAACCACTTTTCAATTTCGTCTTTATTACAATCAACAAGTGTATTCGTAATAAAATCAGTAAATATAGTAGAATAATTATTTAAATATTCATTGGATTTATTATCAAAAGTATTATAAAAGGCGTGTATTTTATTTAATGTATCTCTAGCAATAGCTTTTTTTTCTTTTAAAGGTCTAGCATTTTTTTTAACAGTTTTAATAAATGTTAAGAAATATTGGTTAAATACATAAGTAGTCATTTTACTTAATATATTTATTGAATATCTTTATATCTAAACTATGTTTTTAATGAAGTGCAGATTCACGCATTTTTTGTATTTCTGCAAGACTTGGTAATTGCTTATGACTTTTTTCAGTATCAGTATTTCCAATAAATTTATTATTAATTTCTATTTTTTCAGTTTTTTCATCTAATTTTTCCCAAACAGTGACAGGTCCAGTTAAATAGTTATCAGTAGCATCAATATTTTCATAACTTTGTGAAATAAATGAATCAATTCCAGAAGGATCAGAAGGATCAGAATTATTTGAAGTATTTAAAGTATTTGAAGTATTTGAAGTATTTAAAGTATTTGAAGTATTTGAAGTAATATTTGGATTTAATAAAATTCCTTTACCAGGTAATAATAGATGATCAAAAACGTCTTTACCGAATAATATTTTATCAACATCTGGTAATAACATTGCAGGAACGTGAGTGATTCTATGATCAAAGATAATTTGATTTGATTTTAAATAATCAATAGATATAAGTTTAATTATTTTTTGTTTATCTAAAGTTTTTAATGTTTCTATTAACATAGTGCAATGTCTACAAGTATCACTATAAAATAAGAACATTTTTAATATTATTAATAATATAACAGTTTTATATAAAAAATGATTAATTTATAATAATAATATAAATGTTTCATTATAATGAAAAAACAAATAGAATAAGTTTTACTATAAAAGATGTAGATTTATCTATATTAAATGGTATTAGACGTGTATTACTTATGGATATTCCAATATTAGGATTTATAGGAAATGGTATTGATAGTACTGTAAATATTATAAAAAACACAACAGTATTGAATAATGAAATTTTGGCAAATCGAATAGCTTTAATACCATTGGATATTACAGAAGAATATAATGATAAATTTATATTTGACGAGAATAAGTTTGAAATTGAATTAAATGAGAGTTGTTCTGAAACGGAGGGTATAAAATTAATAACAACAAAGAATTTAATTGTAAAGCAAGATGGAAAAGAAATAAAGAATTTCTTTAAATCGCCAATAACGATAACAAAATTACGTAAAAATGAAGAATTACATTTAAAAGCTGAAGCGGTTAAAGAAACAGGAAGAAAGAATGCATCGTTTAATATAATTTCAGGTATAACGGTATTCAACAAACCAAAAAATGAATTTGTAAAAACGAAAAGTATTATAGAACAAGAGAGGGATTATATAGATGGTGAATATGTATTTGAATTTGAAATAATAAATAATACAATAAGTCATAAATATATGTTATTAAAAGCGGTTGATATTTTAATAAATAAATTAATAACATTAATAGATAAAACAACAATAGAGCAATTTGAAAATAATAATTTAACTTATGATTTTAATATACCAGATGAAAATGATACAATTGGAAATATAATTCAATCTTATATATTTGATAATTATGTAATTCCAAAGAAAAAAACAATAGATAATATGATATGTACATATATAGGTTATGTAGTAAAACATCCATTAGAAAGAATATTAACAATAAGAATGACATTAAATGAAGAAAAAACAAAGGAAGATTATATGAATTTTATGAAAATAATTTGTAATGAGATAATAGAGAATAAATTACATTTAGTAAAAGAAACTTTTTTAAAACAATAAGATAAAATATGGATGATGAATTACCCGAAATATTAATAAAATATATTCCAATATTAGAAAGTGCGATTAATATATTTTCAAAAGATGCATTAAAATATTATTTTAATGATTTTTTCGATAATGAATATAAATCGAAAGCGATCGTAGATGATTATATTGATGATTTTTTAGTAAATAAAAGTAAATTAGAAAAAGTTTATAGATTATTAGATAATATTGAATATGAAAAACGTGAAGAAATACAATATATAAAAATGTATAAAAATCGTTATAAAAATAAAGAAGAATTATTAATAAAATTATTTAATAATCCATTTAATTTTGAGGTTGATGTAAATTATATTGATGATTTTATTAATGTAATTAATAAAGATCATTATTTAAAAATAGGTTGTGATATACCGAAACAATTAATTCAAGAAGAATTATATTTATATAAGACGAATATACGTGAAAGTTTATATTCTAAATTACATAGTATTTCCCCAGAAATTAAAGAATTAGAGTTAGAATTTAAAGATAATGATTTTGATTATGTGAATGATATGATGAAAAGATATGGAAAAGATATAGAAAATATGAAAGATGATGAATATGATAAAATAGAAAAATGTATAGAATCAAAGAATAAGAATAATAAAATAGAATTGGATGAATTGAAGGATATAATATTTTGGGATGATAATATAAATAATTATATAACAAAAAGTTTAGAAAATTATGATAATGACGAGATCATAGAGATATTAAATCGATTATCAGATATAAATTTAAATTTAAATGATATAAATGTAAATATATTTAGTTCAATAAAAGATTTATATAAAAATATAGGTGATGATAATATAGATGTAGAAACTGTATATAATAATGCCAATAATTATTTAAAAAAAAAAGAAATTGAAAGATTATTAATGATTTTAACAAAATTAAAGAATAATGAAAATAATGAAATAAATGAATTAATACCAATTTGTAATAATAGAGATAAAGTATTTATAAATGAATATAAATTTGAAAAAGATTTAATAGAAATAATAGATAATGAAGATGAAGATGATCATAATGAAAAATATACAGATTATGGAAATATAATAAAAAATATAGGAACTCAAAAAGTGGAAGATGAAACAAATTTATTTGAAAAGAGTATGATTCGTGAGATAAGTAATGATTTAAATATAGATATTGATGAAATGTTAGAATATATGAATAATTTTAGTGATAATAAGAGGATTGAGAGTATGTTATTTTATTTATATTTTACAATTCAAACAAATTTTTATAATAATCAATATGAAGATTTGCAATTAAATAACGAATGTATAAATTATTTTTATGAATATGAAGAACCAATTAAAATAGAAGATGATTTAGGTGTTCCAAAAGTAATTTTTCCAAAAAACAAATCAATATATAGTTATATAAAATGTTGTTTTATGAATATATCAACAAATACTGAACATTATCATAGTGATAAAGATATAGAAAAGAAATTAAAGAAATTAATATTAACAAATGAATCTTGTAAGAATAGATTATTTGAATTGAAAGAATTGTATGAAAAGGATATTTATGATAAAATAAAGGATGTAGATAGTAAGTTTTATAAAAAATTAGTAATACAATTGAAGAATGCGGATAATGATATAAAATATATAAATTATGTGAGGGCATTAAAATATATAGTTCCAAAAAGTTTAGGTCGTGTAAATAATTTTATATCGGGATGTTGTCCTCAATTATTAAATCAAGATTTTGAAGCTTATAATGATATAATAAAAAAGCAAGATCAATATTTAAAATACATTCAAACATATTATAATGAAACGTTAATTTCTTATGAAAAAAACGAAAAACCGTGGGAAGTAACAACATATTTACCTGAAGAAATAGAGAATAATGATATAATATTATATAAAAATGAGGATGATGAAGATGATAATATTGATAATTATAATATAGAAATAGACGATGATGAAATAAATAAATATTTAGAAAATCAAAGTTTATTGAATATTTATGTTAAAAAGTGTGTAAAAGATTTTATGATGAATGTTATTAATACAAAAGATCATTTTTCGTTAGAGAAATTTATTATAGATAAATGTAATATAGTTCATAATTTGAAGATTTTATTATTGGCAGGTTGTTTAGAGGATTCAACATATTTTTATGATCAAATAGCTATACTTGAAAATAGTTGTTGTAATGATATTAATTTTACAACAAAACGAAAGAGAATGTATATATATTTAAGTGCAACATATTTAACACATTTTAATTCTGATAAGAATACTGATATTTTTGAAAAAATAAAAGAATTAAGTTCAAAAACGATTTTAACACGAGATGAATATAATAAATCAATAACAGATTATCGTGAAAAATTAAAAGTAGAAGCAATTAATATTTTAGAGAGTTTAAGTTCAGATGATAAAGAAGTAGCAATGATGTTAAAACAATCTGGTATTATAAAATCTTATGATGATTATCATTATAATAATGATGATAATGATAATGATCCCGTAGTAATTTATAAAGGGGATGATAATAATGATCAATCATTCTATGATTAATTTATCAATAGATTCAAAAGATACATAATCCGTAGTAGTATCTTTAGGAACTATAGGGTGTAAGCCAATTTTATCTTCACCAACAACTCCTTTAATATTAATATCAATAACTCTTTCTCTTGTATGATTAACATAAATTAAGAAATTAACGTGTTTTCCATTTAATTTATAATTGCGATATAATATCATATCAATTTCTAATAAGTATTCTTGTTTTTCTTCGTCTTTTTTATATTGAATTAAAAGATCATGAACAATTTGTATATCAGGTGTATTTTCCGCAATTTTATTTGAAATAAATTGATAAGCTTTATTGTAAATAGCTGTAATAGTTGAATCAATTTCAGTTTGCCATTCATTATTTCTTAAAATGATGTATTTTTCAGGTGTAGAAGGATTAAACATTGAAATAAGTAATTCTAAATATTTTTCATTTGAAAATTCGTAATAATAACTATTTTCATTTGTATTAATATCAATATCAATACTATCAATTTGATGACGATCTTTTAGTGCGTTTGATTTATTAGTATTATTAATTTTGGAATTATATGGTAAAATAGCGAAGTTTTCCATACAATTTTTCATAGTCATAAAATAAATTATTATTAGAACTAAAATTATAACAATTTTTATTATAGTTTCCATAATTTTATTATAATACAATGTAATTATTTAAGCAAAAATATAATCACTATCATCATTACATTCTTCGGTATTATGACAAAATGGTTTATTAACAATACCTGAATCATCATATTTTGTATAACTTAATCTTTTAACACCGATAGGTAATTCACAGTAATTATCAATACATTTACCTTTATGAGTTTGATAATGTTTATTTTTATTATAAAACGGACAATCTTCATTTTTCTCACAAGGTTTATCCCATATTGTTTGTGGATTTTTAATATTACCAAATGCATCATATTTCATATTACACAATTGTTTATTAATATTTGTTTTATCATTATAACAATGGTATTTAGGGTTTTCAATTTCCGGATCTCTTTTTAATCGAGTGATAAAATTTTCAGTAGAATCAATATATAATCCTATTGTTTTATCTGTAGTTATTTTTTTATTAAAATTCCAGAATTCTTTAATATTGAAATCATTTTGTAATTTTATATTTTTCATAAATATGTTAATTCTATCAATATCAATATTATCAAATGAATAAATGAATAGATCAAAATCAGATATAACATTAAAAATATTACTATTTTTGGAAACGGATATAATGCCAAAATCAACATTATCAAAAATAGGAACTTTTGGATTTAATTTAATAAGTTTAGATGGTTTAATACGATAAGATTTACTGATAGCATTAATAAAATTCTTATCAGTATCTGATATATAGCCTATTTTTCTGTCATTAATATTATGTGTACAATATAAGTTGGGTGATTTGGAAATATAAAAGAAGTATTTTTTATTATCTAGGTATTCAATAAGTTTTGATTTATGAAATAATAAAAAATATAAAATAAGTATAATAAATATTATAATAAATAACTTGATCATTTGTTTATAATAAAATAAAATGTTAAATAAAATGTTAAGAATATTGATAACTTTGTTAATATATATAATTATATTAAGTATATTATATTTATTTGAACCGTCTTTAATGTTTGATGAATCTGGAAAATTAAAAACAATAGGATATGCTGATGAAAATAAATCTTTATTTTCTTTATATTTATTATCACCTATATTAATATTATTTATATATATAATAACATTGGTTATATGGCGAAATTAATATTTATAGATATTAATTTTGATGAAACTGAATTAAATGATTACGAAATATTATATGTAGAAAACTTCAATGAATTACACCAAAAAATAATAATGGCAACCCGAATATCTATATTGGAATGTATTAATAATTCAAATAAACAAAAAGTAATTATAATAAATGATAATGTAATAAATGAAAAAGGTTTTTGGAATGCTTTAGATGATATAAAATCTCAAATAATTATATATATAAAAGTGATTTGTATTGAAGATATACCAAATAATTTCTTAAAAAAATCAACAATATTAGTTGAAGATTATATAGTTAATATAAAGCGTAAAATAAATCGTAAAATAATACATAAATATCGCGAATTTATGTTAGATTTGAATTATATAGAAGCATTTGTTAAAATGGATAATAATATATTAGATAATTTGAAAAGAAAATATCTATTATGATATAATAAAGGTATATAGCTATGGCGGATAAAGAAGAGAAAGATCGTCAAAATACAGATAGTGAAGAAGAATCTACAGCGGATAAAGGAGTAAATATTGTATCTGGATTAGCAAATAATGCTGTTGATAATGTTAAAAATATAGCTTCAGATACTACTTCTAAAGTTAGTGAAGAATTCGGGGTTGCTTTAGAAAAAACCACTGAAATGTTAAGTAATCCCAGTGTATTATATGGTCTTATAGCTGTAATTGTAATTGCTATTATATGTGTTGCAGTTGTTTATTATTTTATCGCAAATGCAGTATTTAATAAAAAATCAATTATTATTGAAAAAACTAAATTTCCAATTAAAGGCAATGTTAAATCAACTATATCAATTGAAAATTTCCCATCTGCTGGTAATGGAAATCGAAGAACTTATACCTTTTGGGTTTATGTAAATGATGTTAATAATGCAAATGGAAAACCTAAACATATATTTTCAATTGGTGATGATGGTAAAACAATATTATCTAATTCGCCTATTGTTATATTAAAAGATTCAAAATTACTTATACATTTCCCATCTACTAATATCAACGAGGTGAAAACCCCAGGCGATATAAATAGTATAACTCATAATGAAAATAATACAGTAGCATTTGATTATTTACCGATGCAACGGTGGGTTCATATTGCGGTAGTAATATCAGATGATTACCAAGGTGCAACAATAAGTTTGTATATGGATGCACAATTAGTAAGTTCAACTACAAATGAAAAAGATGGAGAAACTAATAATAAAAAGAAATTAAATTATTTAAATTTGGATAAAACCGGAAAATTAATTGTAGGCGGTGATAATACAGCTACATATGGATTTAATGGATTATTAAGTAAAGTAGGTATTCATAATTATGATTTAAATAGTCGTGATATATATAACATATATAGTGAAGGTCCTATTGATGGTCTTCTAGCTTCTTTAGGATATGGTGTAAGATCGCCACTTTACAAGTTATCAGATTAATATATTTTTTTATCTATTTGTTAAATTAAAATGATATATGTATTAATTCAAATAATAATAGCAATTATTATAATTGTGTTAATGGGTGTATTAGCTTATGGTATGTATAATAAAAACGCAAGAGAAATATTATTAGATATAATAACCCCAACAACTATAAAAAAGAAAACACAAATAATAGATGGAGTATATGAATATAAAGTTAGTGAAAAAATTAGTTTTAATACACGAGATAAAAGTAAAGGAACTTATGTTGATTTAAGTCCTTCGATAAATCAAAAAGGTGGTTCTGTTTATAGTTATAATTTTTGGTTATATTTTCCTGAATCTGTTAAAGAAGTGTCTAATCAGGAAACATTAGTATTATTTAATAAAGGAAGTAATGAATTAGTAAAATATAAAAGTGATTATAGATGTGATACAAATGATAGTGGTGATGGTTGGTTTTTAGTAAAGAATCCTTTAGTTCGTTTAGATTTTTACGAGAGTAGCGGTGATAGCAAAATAGATGCTATTATTGTAGAATTTAATAGTATTCAACATCCGGATGTATTTCATTCAGGTGCGAATACTGGTGATAAAAATTGTACTGGAGATATGGTAACAAAAGATAATAATTTAATAGGTATAAAAGATTTAGCAAATAGACAAGATTTGAGAGATCAATGGAATATGATAACAGTAGTAGTAAGTGAAACATCACCAGAAGATGATGTTTTCGTAAGTTCAAATCAAGCAGTTGTAAAATTATATCTTAATGGTTATGCTTATTTAAATAAAGATGGAGAACTTGTAGATAAATCAACCGCAATGAAAACAAATAATAGTGATTTACATATTGGAACAAATAAAAATTCTAATCATAATAATGTTTTATCTTCTGGTATTACAGGTGAATCAACAAAAGTAGGAATATCAGATTTAACATATTTCAATTATGCTTTAGAAGATACTGAAATTATTAATTTATTTAAAGGGGGTTGTAATAAATCAACTGCATTAATACCAACAGAATCAGACTTTGATACAGGTCCAGAGGCAACTAATGCATCTTTAGAAATGAAAGCACATACTGATCCTAAATCTCTTTAAATATATTTAAAGAATAATTTATTTTTTTGTTAATAAACTATATTTATTAAAAATAATAAAGATCTATAAAATATTATAAAGATCTATAAATAATTATAAAATAATTATAAAGTTCTACATATGATTATAAAATTATTGTAAAATATTATAAAATATTATAAAGATCTATATATGATTATAAATTATTATAAAATATTATAAAGATCTATATATGATTATAAATTATTATAAAGATCTATATATGATTATAAATTATTATAAATTATTATAAAGATGTAAAAGATATAATAAAATAATAAATAAATGCCTGTATCTCCATTAATTCAATTAGTATCAATAGGACAAGTAGATCAATATTTATCATTAACCCCTCAATTAAGTTATTTTAAATATGTATATAAAAGGCATACAAGGTTTGCATTGGATAATTTAAAATTAAATTTTGATAGTACAACAGTTCCAAGGTTAGGTAATTCTGAAAATATATGTATAAAAAAGATAGAAAGACACGGTGATTTGTTAAGTAATTTAACATTAGTTGTAAGGATACCAGAAATAAATTCACAAAAAGATTATAGATTTCGATGGATTGATAATTATGCAACTTTATTAATAAAAAAAGCGGAATTATTTGTAGGAAGTCAAGGAGTAGCTATAAATACTTTATATGGTGAATGGATGGTAATATGGAATGAATTAACATTATCTCCAGAAAAAAAACATAAATATGATATTATAACTGAAAATGTAGCAAATTCTTTAAATCCAAGAAGATCAAATAAACAAATAAAGATAACAAAAAACAATCAAATAGAATATGAATATTATCCGAGTAATCCATCAATAAAATCAAAAAGAATAGGGATACCTTTACCATTTTATTTTTCAAAGAATCCAGCATTAGCGATACCATTATGTGCTCTTCAAACAAGTGAAGTGATATTAAGAATAGAGTTTGAAAATGTAGAGAAGTTATATCAAGTGTATAATAAAGATTTGGATAATGGTATTGGTGAAGCAAAAGGAGGATATGTAAGTCCTTTATTTCATCCAGATAACATAACGATAAAGGATTTTGTAAGATCCGAGCAATTAGATTTAGATGCATATATAGAAGCACAATATGTATATTTAAATGAAACGGAAAGAAAGTTAATAACAGTAAATCGTAGGAATAATATATTTTTGGTAGAGAATGTGTATAAGAAAGATACAACGACGAATAGTATAACAACATCAATAAGTTTAGATTTAAATACACCAATAAAGGAGATAATATGGGTATTAAGGGAACAAAATAATATAAATAATTATAATTTAAGGACAACATATAATTTCGAGAATAAAGAGATATTGAAGAGTGCAAAGATATTATGGAATCGATCGAATGAAAGAGTAGAAGAGAAGGATGGAGTATTTTTTAATAAAATCCAACCATATATACATCATAGTAATATACCAAAAGAAGGTATTTATTGTTATTCATTTGCATTAAGTCCTGAAAAATGGCAACCATCGGGGTATTATAATCCAGGTGGTAAGTTTCCAATAAATACTTCAATTGTATTAGAATTAAGTGATGAAGTAAGAGGAAAAACATTTGATGTGGATATTTATGCTTTACAATATAATATATTTGAAATAATAGGTGGAATGGGTGGATTTAAATTTAGTTAAAAATGTGTTTAAAAAATAAAGATGGAAGTATTTACATTAATAATATTTATTGTAATAATATATTTATTATATATATTAATATCAACAATATCATCATTACGAAGTGAAGTGTATGAAATGAAAACGAAATGTATAAAGAATGTTTATAAAAATAATAAAGAAAAATTAAAAGAAGATGAAGTATTAGATATAAAGAAAGATTTAACAGATAAATATAATTTCTTTACAAATATGTTTAAAAAAATGATATAAACAATTATTTTTATTATACCATAACATAATGCCCCGAAAAAAAATACAAAAAGAAGAACCTTTAAAAAAGAATATAGAAGAAATATTAGGTAATACTGAATTAAATGAAAATACAATTGTAAAATTACCTTTAACTGATAGTTTTTTAAGGGATGATATTGCACCAAATATAGAACCAACTGGTTATGATAATGGTAATTTAGAGAGTTTTTCAGAAATAACACAACAAGAACCAATAAAAAAGAGTTTATGTTTATGGTGTAGGCATGATGTAAATGATTTTGTATGTGGGATGCCGATACAATATGATTCATTAACAAATCATTATACATTATATGGTAATTTTTGTTCTTTTGAATGTGCATCGGCATATAATTTTTCAAAAAATACACGTAGTGATCGTGTATGGGATATAAATAATATGATAAATATGATGGCAAAATCATATGGTTATGAGATACCGATAAATCCGGCACCGAGTTATGAATTGTTGGATATATTTATGGGAACAATGGATATAAAGGAATTTAGATGTGTGCATAAAAATACAGATAAGTTTTATGCAATAAATATTCCACCACATTCATATGTTCCATCTGTAGCTGAAATATTGAATACATCATATATTAATAATAAAAAAAGTATAAAAAATGTTATAGAAAAAATGATATAAACTTAAAAATTATAAAAAAAATAATGGATTTACATTTTACAAAATATCGTATATCAACAATAACGAGTAATGCAAAATTATTTATTAAAGATATAGAAGATTTTAAAGTTAATTTGATAGAATTATTTAATAATATTACGATAAATTGCGATGATTTATGCGAATCATTTGTATATACATCTAGATTTGAGAATAAAGATAGTATAAATAAGATTGTTCGTGGAAATTATGCAAAGAAGAAGAGAACTGTTCAACATAAAAGAACATTTGATAATCAGATATCTTTTGTATATAAAGTTAGAGAAAATTATTATGTGAATGTCAAAGTATTTCAAAATGGAAGTTTGCATATAACTGGTAGTAGAACTATAGAAGATATTGATATACCTTTAAAAGAATTAGTAAATGAAATAAAAACAAATAAGATAAATATATTTGAAACGACAGATAATTTAGAATATGGTAATATTCAGATTTTAATGATAAATACTGATTTTAAGATATTTAAAGATATTGAACATACATCTAATTTTTCAATTAAACGTAGAACTTTACATACAATATTAATAAATAATTATAATATGATTGCAAGATTTGATCCATCAACATATCCGGGTGTAAAAATAGAATATTGGTGGAATGATAAAAACAATTTTAGGGATGCATCGGTACATTATGATATAAGGAATGTTAAATCAAAATCAAATGTTAAAGATGGTGTTAAAAAAATAACAATTGCAGTTTTTGAAAGTGGTAGTATATTAATAACGGGTGCGATTACTATATCACAAGTAGATGAAACATATAATTTCATATGTAATATAATAGAAAAAAATAAAGATTCAATTCACTTTAACATTTAGATAATTCTTCTGTATTATTACCTAATCTGGTATAAGAAGGATTATGTGTTTTAGCATAAAATTGTAACATATATTTAGATGATGTGGGTTCAATGTGTGGTGGTGCCCAATCTTCAGCAATATTAGCGGCATATAATCCTAAACCTGGATCAGGTGCTTTAAGTTTAATATTATTTAAAGAGTTCTTATTACAATCTAAAAAACTAAATTGTAGTGCGGAAGCCATTTTTATTATTCTATTATAAAATAAAATGTCAGATGGATTAAGCAATGATGAATTAATAGAAACAGTAAAAGAAATAAGATCAAGGACTGATAAAATTAAGAAGAATGAATACGTATATTTTAAATCCCGTTATGAACATTTGTATAAAATGATAACAGATAAAGATTTAGATTTTGATGAAGAATTATTTAGTAAAATGTTAAAACAAAGAGAAAAAGTATTATCGGGTTCAAAAGATATAAAAAAAGGTTCAGAAGAAATAAGCACTGAGTTTTTTCATAAATATCATCCTGATTTATCGTAATATCATATAAAGATATATTCTATTTATCAAGACAATAATGTCTCTAAATAATATAATTAAAAAAACAAAAGAAATTAAAAGAGAAGATATATCTTGGAATAATACATTACTACAAGTTTTACGTGAGAATCATTATTGGCCTGCAATTCAAACAAAGAAGTTTAACAATAGTAATAATTTAATATTATTACATAATACTTATAAAAGAAAGGATGTTGATTTATTCATTGATTTATATAATGAATGTCGTAGTGTAATTTTAGATTTTTCATCACCAAATGTAATATTATCAAAAGCACATAACATTCCAGAAACATTGAAATATGAAGATGTAATTGATAAAGATGATATAGAATGTAGTATTGCTTATGATTCAACATTAGTTTATGTATATTATTATAATGATCGTTGGATATTGAATACAAGTACTTGTACAAACATTGATTATTCAAAATTTAATCATCCAACAAAAAATTATGGTGAAATGTTTAATGAAGCATTAACAATGAGTAGAAATGATTTTTTATCAAGTTTAGATAAAAACAATGTATATACATTTGGTATAATACATTATGAAAATAAAAAATATATAGATTATACGAATGAATTTGGTGAGAATTATAAAAAATTAATATTGTTAAATACAAAAGAAAAATATAGTGATAAAGATTTAGATGTAAGTTTAGAGAATGGTGTATTAATTCCAAAGAAAGTAAAATTAAAAGATGGTTTAAAGATGAATAATATTTATGGATTATTATTTAAAGAGAATGATAAAAGATATAAAGTAACTTCAAATAATATTATTTTTCAAGAAGAAACAGATTTTGGTTATCCAAATGTATGGCGTAATATGATATGGGTTTATCAAAAGAATATGGAAGATTTTCATATATCAGATTATATAAAAACATATAATAAAGTAATTGATTATCCATTAGATAATAATGGTGAAAAATTAGATCCTACATATTTAATACATACAACAATGATAACAATGAGAGATATATTATATAATTTATATATTACAACAACAGTATATTATAAAAATTACAATCGATTTAAAATGTCAAAGGATATTGATGGTAAATTACCACCTATTTTACAATATCATTTAGCACAATTAAGAAGACAACAGGTAACAATATATGTTGAAGATACAATAAGTGATAAAGATGTATTTTGTTACTTATGTTATAGTAATCCTATAAAAAATATAATAGCATTAATTAATTTTTTTGCTACAAATTCAGGTTATGATTTATCAACAAGATCATCATTATGTTTTACTATTTTAAATAATCTATTAATTTAAATTGTTTTTTTAAAAATACACCATCTATTTAAGAAACTAAATGTTTTTAAATTATTATCAGTATCAAGGATATCTAATATTGATTTTTGTCCTTTTTGTTGATAATTAAGATTATCGGTTGTTAAGGATGTTCTTTTTTTATTAAAAGTTTCTTCAAAAGTTTCAGTTTCAGATAATATAATTTTATATTTAGAAAGTTTAGAAATTAATATATTAAGATCAACGAGATTTTCAGAAATAAGTCTTCCAGTATTTTCAATAAACACATCAATTTTTTGATTATAAGGTGATGTTTGATGGATATTATAATTTCTTTTAATAGCCCATACAACAGCACCTGTTTGTATATCTTTACCAACTGCTTTATCATTTGTTTTTAATAATTTTTTTACATTAATATTATCCATAAAGGTTAATATAAATTTACCATTTTCAGCAATATTTTCAGCAACATTGCGGATAAATCCATCTAACATATCTTCATTTTCAAAGAAATAATGAACAGAAAACATACAAGATACAACATCAAATGTTTTTGGAAAAAACTTAATGAAATTAAAATCAGATGAACCTTTATTATTAAAAATATATTTTAATAATTCTTTACTTTCATTATCATCAATCCCTTCAGAAGCTTTACCATTTCTAATTGATTTTGAACAATCACCAGCAACAAATAACATTGTAAAATATTTCGTTTTATTTTTAGAATTAAGAAATCTACTATAAGCACCCGCTTTTGCATTTGTAATATTATCTAAAGTATAATCAATACCTAATACATTTGTAAAGTTATTATCAATCCAACGATTTAGATCAGATGCTTGACCACAAGCTAATTCTAATAAAGACTTTTGTTTTGAACTATTTGATTTTACATCTACTTTATATAAATCAGCTTTAATGATATGATTATGAAATTGATTCATTTTATTTGAAATTAAATTATAAGATGATATAGATCTTTTATAATAAACATCTAAACCTGTTAAATATTTTTTTATATTAATATTAATATCTTGTTTTCCACATATCATATCAGTTGATACTTCATTTGTTATAGAACGCCAAATATTCATAGCAACAAAATGACTATTTGCAGTTTTATTAATTTCACCTTTTCCAAAATTATAAACTTTATTCTTATCATGTCTTATACGAAGAGGTATCCATCTCTTTTGTTTCGCTAATAATTCTGTTGTATTATCATATGCAAATTCAACTACTGAATGATTTAATATTTCTTGTTTATCTTTTGTAAAACACCGATTATTAATATCAGTTTCTATATATACAGTTTGTAGTCCATCAAGATCTAATTGTTTTAAAGTGTATGTATTTTCCGTAGATCTTTTAATACCTTTATATATATAATTTAAACCATTTTTTACAGATATAGGTTCCATATCAAGATTATTAAAAACTACATTTAATGAATATTCTTTATAAGTTTTACCATCTGATGATAATTTACTTATACCTTTTTCAATTACTATAAAATCAATAGTATTTTGATCAGGTGGTTTCCATTTTAAAACTTTATTCCAACTTAAATTATTTATATTATTTAATTGCACTGATTTATTAGGATAAGATGCAAATACTGGTATTTTTATAGGTGTAAAAATCAATCCATCAATATGATAATCATATGTATCAGTATTTGATAATATTTCATTACAATTATTTAAAATATTATCAGATGTTAATTGTTGTTTTATAATAATATCGTGACTATGTTTATGTTTTATAGATTCTAAGATTTTTTTCATATAATCATATCTTGAAGTAGTTTTATTATCATCTAATAATGGATGAATATATACCTCTTTATTTTCATAATAATATATATCAAAAATCGCAAAAAGATCTTTCGTATTATTCTTTAATCGATTTTGACATAATACTAATTCACCATCTAAAAGACAATTTTTAGCATTTGTTATAATATTACATCCACGAACTTGTTTGCTTGATGTTTCTATTAAATAACATTTACTTTCATTATCAATATATAATAGAAAACGATCACCATCTGCTTTTTCTGTTACTGCATAATTTTCAAAAATAGAAGTTACACCATATTCTTCTATAGAAGCTAAATTATGTTTTTCTAAAGTTGCAGGTTTAGGTGCAATCATTACAACATTATCCTGTAAATCTTTTTTAATAACATTTTGTGTAAAAATTGATTCTATTAATTTTTTATATTTATTTAGAGTATCTTTTTGTTCGTCTTTTTTTAAAGGAATTATATTATTATCTAATATAAAATGTAATTCACGTATATAATAATCATGATCTAATTCTTCATTTGAAATAACAGAATATACATATTTAGGACTCTTTGTATTGAAAGTTATATTTTTAAAGTTTTCATTTAATTGAATTCCTTCTGTAATAACCTCACATTTATAATACAATTTATGATTATCTTTCTTCTTATAAATTAATTCTTTTTTCATTCTAAATTGTTTTACTATATCTTTTATACTATCATCATCTTCATTTATTATTATATAATCAATTGTTTCTTTTTTTATTATAACATTATTATCATATTCCTCATTTACTTCTTCGTTTTGTGTTATTATATTATATTTTGTTATAAAATCATTATGGGGTAATATATTCGTTTTTCTATAATTTTTAATTTGTAATTCATCTGTTATCTTATAAATACTATCATTTACAATAATTTCTAAAAAACTATTTGATGTTGATAATCTAAAATTATTATTGATAAGAAATGAATGAAAATTATTAAAATAATTAGGATTATCATTTTCAATTAAAATAATATACATTTATTATATAAGTCATCTTATAATCTTAAATCATTTTTTAATAATAAATTTACTATGTTGAGTTTCACATATATTTTGTTTTCGATATTCAAATGAAATATCTAGTAAAAAAGAAAATAATTTGCATATATATATATTCCATTTATCTTGTGTTATACCATCCATTATCAATGATATACCACGTTTTGTATATTTATTCGTTATTTTTTGTGTAGCAATAAAAGTAAATATTTTATTTTTAATAATATCATTATCTTCATATAAGTCTAATGATTGTTTAAAAAACTCTAAAGGTGATATATTTTTAGTTTCAATTTTATTTATTTTAATTTCTTGTTTATTTCCCGTAATATCTTTAATATCTTTTTGTTCTTTAATATCTTTTTGTTTTTTAAAATCTTGAATATCTTTAAAATCTTTTTGTTCTTTTTGTTCTTTAAGATCTTTTTGTTCTTTAAGATCTTTTTGTTCTTTAAGATCTTTAAGATCTTTAAGATCTTGAATATCTTGAATATCTTGAATATCTTGAATATCTTGAATATCTTGAATATCTTGAATATCTTTAAGTTCTTGAATATCTTTAAAATCTTGAATATCTTGAATATCTTGAATATCTTGAATATCTTGAATATCTTGAATATCTTGAATATCTTTTTGTTCTTTAAAATCTTGAATATCTTGAATATCTTGAATATTTTTAAAATCTTTTTGTTCTTTAAAATCTTGAATATCTTGAATATCTTGAATATTTTTAAAATCTTTTTGTTCTTT
>Ga0129324_10000865_pt1 | contig 20934 bp, 24 predicted proteins | sample CPBDNA_7_FD_96879 | JGI IMG/M metagenome (GOLD analysis project Ga0129324, IMG submission 96879) | Freshwater to marine salinity gradient microbial communities from Chesapeake Bay, USA - CPBay_Spr_15_0.2_DNA | ecosystem: Environmental > Aquatic > Marine > Coastal | place: USA: Chesapeake Bay... | reverse complement strand
GCCATCGAAAAACGATGGTGCGAACATCGAACTGATGTTTCGAATATCGCCTTGTATGACATCACCCTGTCGTCTGGCCATTTCGATGAACTCAGGATTCAGCTCAATACCTACGGGCTTGTGTCCGCCTTCGCTGAATATCCGAATGTCACGTCCAGGTCCACAGCCAAGGTCAAGGATGTGAGATCCAGGGGAGAGGAGAGAAGCAAAACGAGTGGGTCGATCAAGCAGATGGGTTGCGTACTTCTCTTCGTATGCAATTGGATTCGTACTGTATGCCGCAACAGAAATGATGACGGGGTCATCGTTGGGGCTTTCACTCATATGTCAATAGTGCCATGTGGATGGAGCTTTTCACGATGGGTTTCCTAAGCCAACAGCGGCGTGCCTCCCTTTGGTCACTCAACTCAATTGCGTGTGTTTGTTGATCCGGATTTGTTGCAGTACGACGAGGTGTGGGCTGCAGCGGGCACGTGGAACGACAACTTTGGTGCAAACCCGAATGACATTGTTCGTGTCGCTGGTGGTGTTGTCACTGACCTAAAGCGCACCTGAATTAGGAATCACAATACTTCCGTTGCATGCAATGTCAGTACGGATCAACTGCCGGGGTTTCACTCGCAGCTCCGGTCAATCTCGTGCGTGCGCTTTGTCCTCGTTGCTGAGCGGTGACCGCTCCCGTGACACCTGCCAAACCAAATGTGGGCATGTTGCCGTACACAGTCTCGACATTCGCATCACTCAACATGATTGTCTCGTGGTAAATCCCCACCGAACCGTTGTCGCGAATCTTGCGGTTGAAGGCCCTCCAAGCAGGCAGGTGCTGGGACGCCTGCGACTTTGAATACGCCTCGAGCTGTTCGAATGAATTCCAGTACTGCCACACCAAGACCGTGCGCCCCGAAAGGAATGTTCGTGGCTTTCCGACCATGCCGATGCTGGGGTTCTTTTGTAGTTCGATGAGCATCCGCGGCATGGCAATGAAAACAGGGAGCCATTTCCACGGCTTCCAAAGTTGGTTGAACCGCATCCCGATCAGGAACAGCACTTTGCCATCCGCGCCGATGTCTGCCGAGTACCGGCCTTTGTTGATCTTTGTCATGAAAAACTCCCTGGTCTAGCCACTAATGTCACCACTGCTTACATTATGACAAATTATGTGAGCAGGGATCACCTGAGGTTGCATTGGGGTCATGTCAACCTGCGCGTAGAACATTCATGTATTGCGGCTCAATGGGTTGCCTAAACCAAAAATGGCGTGCCTCCCTTTGGTCACAGCACACAACTTCGTGTGTTCGTTGATCCGGACTTGTTGCAGTACGACTAGAATTCGTGGACTGTTTGCGGATTGTTCCCGACGAAAAGGATTACCACTTTGTCAACGAAAACTTTGTCCGATCTCATGAGCTGGCGTTACGCCACAAAGAAAATGAACACGTCGAGTCCGGTGCCACCAGAACGGGTTGAAGCAATTATCGAAGCAGTTCGTATGGCACCAACGTCAAGTGGTTTGCAGCCATTTGAGCTTTTGGTGATCACGAATAAGGACCTCCGCTCTAAGATTGCTCAGGCAGCCCATGGCCAGTCTCAAATCACCGATGGATCCCATCTTCTTGTGTTTGCAGCATGGGATAACTACACCGCTGAGCGAATTGATGAAGTTGTTCAAATGAACGTTGATGCTCGTGGAGATTCGCCAACACTCCGCGGCTATTACGATTTCCTGAAAGCTAATTATCTGCCACGTGATCCAGAAATCAACTACGCGCACGCTGCTCGCCAGGCGTACATTGCTGTGGGCTTTGCATTGATGGCAGCTGCTGAGCAAGAAGTTGACAGCACGCCTATGGAGGGATTTGACCCGGATGCCGTTGACACAATTCTCGGATTGAGGGAGCGCGGATTGCGCTCAGTGGTGTTAATGCCGTTGGGATACCGAGATCATGAAGGGGACTGGTTGCTGCCGATGGCGAAGGTTCGTAAATCCCGGTCCGCAATAGTCACTGAATTGGCATAAGTCGCAACCCGTGTTTGTTGAGCCAGGGTTCCTCAGGCAACAGAAACCATGAGTTAATGGTGTGCAGGGATTAAATGAACTTCGTAGAGCAAGCCTTGCGTTACCTCTGATCCATCGGGGCACATGTCAGCAGCTTTGCCAATCAATGTAAAGCCAGCACGTTCCGCTGTTCGTCGTGAAGCGGTGTTGGTCTCGGCAATAGTTGCGTGCAACGTGTGAGCCTTGCCAATTCTTCGCGCAAGCGTAGGAATGATTTGTAATACGGTTGATGCCGCACCAGATTTTCTGCCCCATGGGGCTACCCAATAGCCAATACTTGCAACGCCGTTAATCACATGGTGAATTCCGATCATGCCGACAGGTTCCTGTGAGCGGAAATCAACGATTGCCCAAGCTGCAAGTTCACCATTCTTGTTTTTGATAAACGATTCGGCATGTTCGCGCGTGTAAGGACGTGGGACTTTTGTCCAACGTTGAATTTCCTCGTCTTGGCATGCGCGGGCGATCCATTCGGCATCTGAAGATTCGAGATTACGTAGGCGATGGGTGAGCAATGTGAAGTAGATCTGGTTGATCATCGTGTCATCGGTAATGGCTTCGCCGGCCTTTGTCCAGTACTCCATGTGGCTTGCACGGAAATCTGCGGCGTTTAGATCACCCTCGGCTTCGGCGAGTGCGAATTCGTCTGGAACATCGGCAAAACGGGTGATATCAACACGGGTGACTTGCAGTGTTGCGACATGTTTTCCGTCGGTATTGACCATAGAGAGGCATTCGCCAACGATTTCAACCTCTTCGCCCTCTTTCTCGTAATCAGCAGCCAATCCTGCAGTGGCTCTCTTATTGCCATTGATGATGAAGTTCATCAGGTTTTCACGGCTTTTTCCGGGAGTGCCAAATTCAATTGACCGCAGATCGTCAACAACGGGAAACATAGAGAAATATTATGCAATCAACTCAGCAATCTTGATGTACAGCGGAATGCCAACAATCAAGTTGAATGGGAATGTAATGCCGAGTGATGCAGTTACATAAATGCCCGGGTTTGCATCGGGGAGTGCAATTCGGATTGCAGCTGGTGCAGCAATGTACGAGGCACTTGCTGCGAGTGTTGCCATTACCGCCACACCGCCTACAGACATACCGGCTGCAAAACCGAGAACGGCTCCTACTGAACCATTAATCGATGGAATAACAATGCCCAATACAACAACACGGATTCCAGCGCCATCAAATTCGCGCAGTCGATTGGCTGCGATTGCTCCAAGTTCAACGAGGAACAAGGTCAGTGCGCCAGAGAACAGACCAACAAACAACGGATCGGTTGGTGCGAGGCGGTCAGGCCCAACGAATACGCCGATCAAGAGACCTGCAACGAGGAAGGAGATGCTTTTGCCGCGAACAACTTCAGACAAGCCAGATCTCCAGTCGGTTCCAACAGAAAACTTGTGGGCAAGAAATAGCGCGACAACGATGCCGACTATTTCAAGAACTGCAAGTAGACCAGAGACGTAACCCTCATATGTGATCTTTTGTGAGTCGAGAGTCGAAAGCAAAACAGTGAACGTAACTGCAGAGACTGAGCCGTAGTGGGCGGCTAATGCTGCTGTGTTTATGATGTCGAGTTTTGCAGCGTTGCGAAACAACGAATAGGCGATCAGTGGGGTGATGATGCCGATGGCGATTGCGGCCAAGAGCGGTTGCCAAAGTTCAGCAGGTGAAGATTCCGAAAGTGCTTTTCCACCTTTGATTCCAATTGCAAGCAGCAGGAAAGTTGAAAGTATTGGATACAGCGCGTCTGGGATTCGAAGATCAAATCTCAAAAGTGTGGCGATGAACGCAACGACAAAGGCGATAACAGGTGCGGTCAAAATGTTGTCAACAAGAATGCTGGAGAAGATCACGAGCGTTTTGCTTTTTTGAGGAGGGGGGCAACAATCGCCTGAATATTGTGCTCGGCTTCAAGTGGGTGGCGAAGCGGTTTGTCCAGATCAACCGAGTAGACATTGTTTCGCCCAACTTTGGTTACAGAGATGTAGCCGGCGTCAATCAGCTCGTGAACAATGCGATGCACAGTTCGTTCTCGAACGCCAACCAATTCGGCAACTTCACTCAGGCGCACATCTGGATTCTTTGCAACACATACCAACACGTGGGCGTGATTAGAGAGGAACGTCCAGGTTTGGGAAGCCTCAGTACCGGGTGGCTTTTTTGGCATAAATACATGATATCTATATCATGTATTATAAATCAACCTTTCGGCTACTTGATTTCGGCGATTCGCGCCTTTGCTAGCGAGGAAATAAGCGTGGCATCTACCTTCCAGTCGAGCGGTACCTGGAACGTGTATTTGTTGACCGTGTAGGGCTCGAGCTTCTTAAGGTTCTTGTCGAGAGCATCAACGCTGAATGGGTTGATCGTGATGTGGTTCTTGGAAACTGACAGACCAATTACGTAGTTCTTGCCCAGGCGAAGCATGGGCTGATTCCAGGCCATGACAAGTTCGAGGCCTTTATGTTTTGCAGTGACCGCTGCGAAGATTGTCTTCATGGTTTTGGTTGTTTTGGTATCAAGACCTGAGAAGTATGTGGCAGGAGAGTCAAACCGTCTAGATGTGGTGGATCCGCGAACGTACATGACCAATGCGTTTGCGTGAGCCTGACTGAATCCGTAGTTCTCTTTCAGGTGGGCAATCTGTTCGGGGTACTTATTAGTTTCAAGTTCCTTCAGGCGTTTAATCCAAAAGGTGATCTTTTCACCATGCTTCTTTTCGATAGCAGGGAAAAACTTGCTGCGATCTCCGTCGTTCGAGGGCATGGGTGGATAATACTTCTTATATGCAAGAAATTCTTCCCGACCTCGCTACAAAAACTCCTCTGTGGTTAGCGCTGTTGACTGTCGGAGTTAATGCAATTGTTGGAGCGTTACGAGCATCTTCTGACGATGAGCACCACTGGGACATTGTCGGACTTTCAACGTTCGCCATCTTGATGGGATTAGGAGGTGGTTTCATTCGCGACATCTTGCTTGGAAACACTCCTGTAGAAAGTTTGCGCACTCCGTGGTATCTCGTCACGGTTCTTGCGGGAATCGGTCTAGTTCTCCTGTTTGGTCGGTGGATTTCGCGTGCACAACAATTGGTTGCACTGTTGAATTCATTGGCACTTGGATTGTTTGCAGTAACCGGAACTGCCTATGCATTACGCGCTGATTTACCAATTGTTTCTGCGGTATTTGTCGGAGTGGTGTCGGCAGTTGGTGGTGGAGTGCTGGTTTCGGTGCTCAAAGACGAAGTGCCCGAGATTTTGCTGACCAGTGCACCAAATGCGCTGTTAGCACTTGCAGTAAGTGGTGTGTATGCAGCAACCGATGTATGGGAGTCTCAAGCTGCCGGGGTGGCAGGGATTGCAACAGCGATTATTGCAAACTACTTAGCTCAACGTTTTGGTTTTCGTACGCGTCGTGCAACGAATCCATCGGCAGTGTTGCTTACACGTAAAGATTCCGCTGAGTATTTGGACTAACAGGGATTTTGATTATGACGAATGAAAAAATAGACGATCACACTAAGCAACCTTGCTTTTCATGTGGTTCGCCATTCGCCACAGAGTGGACGACTGCAGACGGGATTGCCTGGTTGTGCAGAGAGTGCGCGAACTTAAACGGGCTTGGTTGCCCGTAGTTAAGCGAGTGCTTTGCGCAAACCGCGTGTAGCGGTATCGCCAATCTTGTTGAAGACTTTTCCTAACAGCAAGTTCATTGGCGCAATGACCCAATTTGCCGTGAGCGTTGCATCGTAAATGACATCGCAGCCAGTTGGGGTTGGGGTAATGGTTACACGGTCGATAGATGTGAACAACGTGTTCACGCCCTTGACCAGCACATTTCTTGGTGCGTCGTATTCGGTAGTGGTGTATCGCAGTGTTGAGGTGGATTTTCCAACACCCTTCACCGTCACATCGAAGATGGTGCCTAGTCCCGCACCTGAGCCACTGATCTGTTCAACTTTGATTACACCCTTATCCCACTCGGCAAAGTTGCGAAGATCTGCCATGTAGGCAAAGGCTTCCTCGGGAGTTTTTGAACTATTGATTGTGGTGACGTATCTGGCCATGAGTTCACCGTACAACAGTGCGAGTAGTGGATGTAATGCGTAGGGTTCTGTTTGTGTCACATGTGGTGTGCCCAGAACCCGTAAAGCGGCCAGTGATGAAGCAGCAGTGGCGTGATCTTGCCTATATCCATTGGCGTTACGACCCAGCCGTGGTGCAGTTGTTGTTGCCAGAAGACATTGAGGTGGACACCTTTGACGGCAGTGCGTGGGTGGGTTTGATTCCGTTTTCCATGCGTAACATTTCGTTTCCGTTCATTCCTCCGGTTCCATATTTCGGATCCTTTCCTGAAGTGAATGTACGTACATATGTAAAACGCAATGGTGTTCCGGGCGTGTGGTTCTTTTCTCTTGATGTGAACAGGCTGATCCCGGCTTTTGTAGCCCGCACAACGTATTTCATTCCGTATTGCTGGGGACGTGCATCGCACAGAAAAGATGATCAATATTTGCGCACCACGGTGAAGCGTCGTTGGCCGTCGCGATCGTCAACGCAGATTGAGTTGACCATTGGTGCAGAAATCAAAGAGCCAACTGACCTCGCACACTTTCTATCTGCGCGATGGGGGCTGTACTCAAAAGGATTTGGAGGAAGGCTTCGCTATGCACCTGTCGAACACGAGCAGTGGCAGTTGTATGAAGCCAACATTGTCAATCTGAGCGATCATTTGGTAACGGCTGCAGGCTTACCTGCACCAACTGGTGAAGCACATGTGATGTTTTCGCCTGGAGTATCAGTGAGGATTGGCAAGCCTCGTAAGGCGTAGCTATTTCTGAACGTTCTTTGGCTTTGCTCTTGTTGTAACACCGAGCGAGGCAATGGTTGCAGGAACAAAAAACGCGCGGCCATGAAATGACATCGGAGCCCCTTCCTTTGTCGCAATTGGTGCCTTCCATGCGCGAATTCGGTAGATGAGGAAAATTAATAACGCCGAATGGAATGTGATGATTGACCAAGCAAATCCATCGGTGCCAAGAATGTCTAGAAACGGGGCCGCAAAAAGTGGTCCAAGCATTGCGCCAAACCCGTAGAGAGTGACGAGCTGTGATGCAGCAGCACCAATTTGTTCGGGAGAAACCCAGTCGTTGGTGTACGCACTGGCGATTGCATACAGCGGGAAGCTTAAGCCACCGATAACAAACAACAGCACGATGGTCCAGGTGCTGCTCACGGGTTGATACAACATGACAACGCTCATCACAATCACGCCAAGTGCGACGAGAAAACCGATGACGCGTCGATCAATGTCGTCGGAAGCAGAAGAGACGGGCCAAGTAAATGCCATACCACCAAGTTGAATTACTGCTACCAGTACGCCGGTGCGACCGATGCTGAGACCTTCTCGAGTTGCATGGATAACAGCCATGCCGAGCATTCCACCATGAGCAAGACCAACAAGCAAAATGAAACCGAATCCAGTCGGCACAATGCGAGCAAGTTCGCGCAACGAGATGTGCACATTCTGCTCGACTTTAGGTGTGGACGCTTGTTCCGACATTGAGACAGGGATAACGGCGAGGGATGCAATCATCGCTGCAAACGCAAACCCTGTGAGGTTGCGGGCGTCAAAGTTAAATACCATTAATTGGCCAGCACCGTAGGCGCCTACAGTTACCACGTTGTACAGCGCAAGCAGTCGGCCACGGAATGTGTTGGTGGCAAGACCATTAAGCCAAGATTCGGCAACAACATAGAGACCGGCAAAACAAAACCCTGTACTCAGACGCATGATGATCCAGATGAATGGAGAATCAAATGCACCGCTGACAAGCACCGATGCACTGAGCAGCGAAGCAAGTGCGGCATACACACGAATGTGACCGACCTGAGCAAGTGCTCTTAATGCGTACAAAGAACCAAGTAGGAACCCCGCGTAGTACGCAGTCGTGAGACCACCGCTGATCACGGTCGGTAGATTCTTCAATTCGGCGCGAATTCCTACCATGGTGCTAAACAGACCGGCTGTAAAAAGTAGGAGAGCGAACCCAGTGAACAGCCCCCAGGTAGACCTAAGAATTCGTTTGCGATTCTCATTGAGTGAAATGAAGGGAGTCACTACTTCAGTCAAGCACGAATGTCTAGCCGACTGATGTCATGTTCAACAGGTTTAAGTAACCGTTTGGCAAAAAGTGCATACCCGGTCATCACTACTGCCGAGATGATGAATGGGCCTCGAAGTCCAAAGACTCGTGCCGCAACGCCGCCAAAGAGTGCCCCGAACGGAACGATTCCCCATGTGACGGTGCGGGAAACAGCATTCATGCGCCCCAGCATGCGTATGGGGGTGATCTGCTGGCGAAGCGTGGTGTTCAGTGCAATCCACCAGCCCGAACCAAGACCTAACACGAGGTGCATCACGATTGCCAAAATTGGTTCCCATGCAACTGCCAGCCCAATGGTGGCGACGGCCCAAGCCCACAGTGATACCTCGAGGGTTCTTGTTTTCCCAAGCTTCGTGGTGACTTTATCGAGGAAGAAACGACTGATCACTGTTCCCGAAGCAGCACCCACCGATAGAGCGGTGAAGGTGATCTTGTTGCCGCCAAGTAAGTCTTCGTTGTACAACACCAATAGGGAGTTGGCAGCAAAGTAGAAAAAGTTCACCACCGTGAGAATCCCAGTGAGCCTGCGCAACGACAACGTCTCGATGGTGTAGCGAATGCCTTCCTTGATGTCAGAGAGAATCTTGGTGGTAGGCGGCTCAACTGCATGTTCGTCGGGTACGCGTGAAACAAGGGCGGCTGATCCAGCAAATGTTGCGGCGTCAGCAAGAAACGGCAGCGACATTGACACATTAAACATGGCCACACCAAGTGGTGGTCCGATGAACTGTGCTGCAACAATCTGCCCACTGGCAAAGCGCGCGTTTGCTTCAAGCAGATCCTCGGGTTTAACAATGGCAGGAATCAGTCCTTGTGCGGCATTGACATGCAGGGTTTCACACGTTCCCAGCAGAAACGCGCTGAAGTACAGCATCCAGATATCGACAACATCAGTGAGAATCGCAATGCCGAGCAAACCAACAAGGACAAGCCGAATTAAGTCGGCGCCAATCATGAGCTTTCGTCTGTCCATGCGGTCGGCAAGTGCGCCGGTAAACAGCGAGAACATCAGCCACGGCAAACGTGATGCAATGGTTACGCCAGCGATAAGAATGGGATCGCGTGTGAGAATTGCTGCAAGCAGCGGAAACGCAGTAAGAAACATTCCGTCACCAGCACTCGACACCATAACCGAGAGCCACACCGAACGAAAGTTTTTTCCGATGGACCTCTTGGGCGACATTGCTACGAAACGCTAATACGGATGAAGTGCGCTCCGCGATTTTCAAACGCCTCGCTCAGCACGATCCTGAACGCTTCAATCGTTGTGACATCAATGGCGTTCCATCCAAAACCTTTTGCAATTGCAGATGGATCATGTGACGAGACATCAACACCCATGCGAGGGGCTCGCACATCGTCGAATGATTCACGAATTTGGCCGTAGCCACGGTTATCCCACAGCACCAGCACCATGTCGACACCTTCGTCGATTGCCGCGGCCATTTCGGCGACGGTAAACAGCCAACCACCGTCACCGGCAATTGCAAGGACTGGTCTTGTTGTGTCGGCAATTGCTGCACCTATTGCCATGGGCAGCGCACAACCCAATGTTCCGAAACCAAACGGGGCAAGCCATGAACGTGGCGAGTTACATGTCATCACGGTGTGGGCGGCATATGCCAGTTGTGTGGAGTCGACCGCAACGAGCGTGTTGTTGGGAATGGACTGCTCGATTGCATCAATCCAGGGCAGTAAGTCTTGACGTACACCCGAGCGCGCAGCCATGCGCAGATTGGTCGCACGCGCTGAGCCGCTGTTGGCTAATGCAATGCCAGCTTTTGCTAGTTCTGCAGATATTCGGGAAAGCGAGGCTGCTGCATCGGCAACAAGCGAAACGTGCGGCACTACGCGGCGTGAGATTTGTTCTGCATCAATATCAATTCGAACAACGTTTCCAGAAAACCCTTGTGCTTGACCACCGTTGTACAAGTCGGCATCAGAGATCTCTGATCCAATTACCAACACAACGTCTGATTGTTCAATTTCTTCCTGCACTCGCGGAATAACCATTGCCGAACCAACACACAGTGGGTGTGTTGATGGCACTTCGCCTTTTGCGTTTCCGGTAAGCACGATCGGAGAATCAATTGCGGTAGCGATTTTGGAAATGAGTTCGCCGGTGCCGAGTGCACCACCACCAGCGATGATCATTGGGCGTTTTGCTGCTGCAAGTAGTTGTGCAGCACGTTGAATGTCGGAGTCTTGAGCAACGGGTTTGGAGATGTCAGTAGTAACGCGTGTGAATGGATCAACAAACTGCTCAAGCACATCGGTAGGAATGGCAATGTGCACGGGCCTTGGACGGCTGGAAGTGAACACATTCCATGCACGCTCAATGAGCTTGGGCAATTGTGTTGGATCGGTAACGGTTTCGCTAAATGCGGTAACAGTGCGAACTACTGCCGACTGGTCATCAAGATCGTGGAGTGGACCGAACTTTTTGCCGAGTGAATGAGTTGGTGTAGTGCTTGCAAGAACCAACATTGCTCGTGAGTCGTGATACGCCTGCGCAATGGGAGTAATGGCATTAGTGAGCCCAGGCCCAGAGATGAGCACACACACTCCTGGCTTGCCTGTTGCTATTGACCAACCATCGGCCATGAAACCGGCACCCTGCTCGTGTCGTGGTGCAACAACTCGAACACCAGAAGAGTGCAGACCACGAAACAGTTCGATGTTGTGAACGCCTGGAATGCCGAAAACGGTGTCTAGTTGATATTCGCGAACGAGCAGATCAATGATTGCCTCACCTACGCGCATTTTTTCAGATGAAGCCACGAAGTAAATCTAGGCGAGTGCGGCTTCAAATGCCTTTACGCCTGCAACAAGCGCCTTGCGTTCTGCATCGTTAAGAACCGAATAAGCAGGAATGCACAACGCATCGGTGAGCTTCTCTGCTTCAACCATCAGTGCGCGAACTGCGTCATCAATTACAGGTGCATCGCTATCACCCCAGCCAAAACCTTTCACATCATTTGGTCGCTTAACGTAGTGAGCTTGCTTGGATGTGAGTCCTACTGCGCGAATGGCAATGAGGTGTGCTGAACCACGGAATTCGCGAAGCGATGCGGCAAGTTGCATTGCACGTGCTGGTGTGTCCTCGGCTAACGGCATTGACTTAAATGCTGCAAACAATGCAAGGCCATCAGGATCGGCTGCATTGAACACCTTTTCCATGGCGGCTGTGAATTCATCTAAACCAGCGATGCCAGCCAACTTTTCGCGACCCAAGTGTGCTGCTACCCCATAATGCGCATCTCCAATTGTGCGTGCTGGTTGCTTTGCGGTGGCCAGGCTCCATGCTGCATTGATGATGACTGGGTTGTAGTAGCCAAATGCTGCTGCAACCACAGTGCCTTCACAGTCGCCAAGTGAGCCACCTCGACCAGCAACATAGAACTCCATGCCCTTTAAACCGAGTGATTTACCTACTTCGATTGCATTTGGTGTGAAGTAGTACTTCCAGCCATTGTCGTTGAGAATTGGGCAGACGGTTTGGACAAGTTCTTCGTTAGTCATAGTCGCAGGTTAGTTGGTTAGCGTTGCGCCTATGTCAGCGCAGATCATGTTCCCCGAAAACCCCGATTTCCCACTCATTCACACACGTCGCTACGAAGTTCGCGCATTTCGTATGGCTGCCGACCGGCTCATGCTTCGCGGGGTAGTGGTAGATGAAAAACCTGCTGGCCTGTATTTACAAGGCGATGAGCAACCACTGTGGTTGCATCACATGATTGTTGATCTTGAGATTGTGTATCCCATATTCTTAATTGAAAAAGCATCGGCAACGTTTCACGAACATCCGCATCTTGAATGCACGCATATCACCGACCACTACAAAAAACTCGAGGGCATGTCGATCGCTCGCGGGTTTAATGCGAAAGTGAAGGAACTATTTGCTGGAGCACGCGGTTGCACGCACATCACTGCGTTGTTATCGGCAATGGCGCCAGTTGCTATTCAGGCTGGATGGTCGATGCGTGTTACTGCTTCATCGTCTGATGAGCCAAACGCTGTTGAAGAAGGCAATTTCGAAGAACAGCGACGCAGGCAGTTTGCAGGCACGATCAACACATGTCATATGTGGGATGAGAACGGCGCGTTGGCTGCAAAGGTGAAAGAAGGAAACTTTGTTGAGGTTCCGCTGTCGGTGAAGAAGCGTCTGACAGAACTTGGTCGTAGCGACGACGAATGGCTCAACCTAAAGTGATGGTCTAGCGACTCTTTAGCGTTTGAAACAGTTGCTATTGAGCAATCAGAGATAGTTCGTCGATTTCGGCTTGCTGGTTTGCGATGATTTCCTCAGCCAGTTTTCGTGTCTCAGCATTTTTGCCATCGGCCAGTACATCTTCTGCCATAGCAACAGCGCCTTCGTGGTGTGCGATCATCGCGGAGGCCCAGCGAGCGTCAAATTCGGAGCCTTGAAGACCGGCAAGTTCATCAAGTTCTTCAACTGTCAACATGCCCTCCATCATCGAGCTGTGGTCCACCCCGTCTTCTGGCGTAACGGATGCACCCCAAGCAGCCAGGAAACTCTTCATCAACGCAATCTCAGGATCCTGAGCATCTCTGATCCTGATCGCAAGATCTTGAATTGCAGCACTTGCACCTGATGCTGGATCAAGGGCGATTTCTGACATTTCAACTGCCTGCTCGTGGTGAGGAATCATCATTTGTGCAAACATCACATCGGCATCGTTGAAATCTGCCGAATCATCTGTGGAAGATTGGCCACAGGCTGACAGCATGGCGGTTGCGATTAGGACAAGAGAAATAAGTCCACGTTTCATAGATACTCCTTGGGTTGAAAAAGAAGGTAACACTCGTTGGGAAAAATTGCAGGTTGTCAGCCAGGAGTCACATTTACAAGGATTGCGGTGACCAAAATGACGATGAGACCAATGAGCAGTTCGGTGATGGAGGCGCGTCTCAGTCTGTTGCGAGATTGGGTAAGGGAGCCCGACGAGGAAACCTGAAAACGTTGGACAATTCGTTCATTTCCGTATGCGAGTCGCAGCATGATGCCAACAAGTGAGATTTTGAGCAGAAGTAAGAGCCCGTGGCTATTTGAAAGAAGAGAAACGGGATTTCCATGCAGACGCAATGATTGGATGGAGCCCGTGACCACGATGAGTGCCACTGCACGTTTAGCGATGTAACTGAATCGAGAGAAAGATTGCAAACCTTGTTCGGGATCAACCATCGGTAACACAACGAAAACTATTGCGATCAGCCCGCCTAGCCAAACAGAAATAGAGACGGTGTGAAATACGTCTGTAGGGATGCCTAGCCACGGCAAAGCCTGTGAGCGCGAATGACCAACATATGCAAGTGATATGAGATACATCACACTGGTTGCCCCGAGTAACACCAAGTGAAATTTTTCAAGTTGTCGTGACTTGAGAACGCTAAGCACGATCAACGTGATGAGCAGACCAGAGATTGCGCGAATCAGGTGCATGCCACCAGCCGTCAAACCGATTGCTTCACCTGCGGCAGCGAGCATTCCTTTCTGTTCAAAGTTGATATCGCTTGAAAAAGTAAAAAACTGTGTGATTGGGATAATTGCAAGAAAACCTGCTGAAAGGAGAGCCATTAACTTGCCGCGTTGAGTGAATAGTGCACCTGCCGCAATAAAGATTTCGACAAACAAAAGTCCGCCAAGAAGGACCATGGCAGTGAAGTTGGTGAAGCGCAGGGCGGTACGAACTTCTTCAGAGGTGGCTTGCGCCTCAGACTCTGGCTCGAAGGTAGGAGCAATAGTTGGTACGGAAGATGATGTTTGAGGTTGGACATCTTGTTGAACCGAGAATTTCACTCGACCTGAAATGACGTGTCCATCAACTCCAACAAGCCGCCAGCGAGTTGAAATTTCACCAGAAAGTCCGATTGGTAAATCAAACACAATGACGTTTTCGGTAGCACCATGACGCGGCGCAGAAAGCGTGGTGCGAGTTCCATCACCATTGGTGACTACTCCTGATGCCGAATTGAGAGGAACGGAATTTTCAAAGACAATTGACCATGTTGTTGGTGCCACCGACAGCATCTGGCCATCACCTGGCGTGCTTTCACTAAATGTGTTGTGGGCAGAAGCGGAGGAAACATTAAGCAAAGTCGAAAACAGGGCCGAGATCGCACCTAGGACTACTAGTGCGGAGATTTTCCTCAACATCTGTAAAGGATACTTGGGTTATTGAGCGAAAAAGGGCGACCCGTGTGGGCCGCCCTTTTTCGAATTTCTGTGCGGCAAAGCCGCAGAACTGCAACTTATGGTGCGATTGACCAGAGGCTATTGCCAAGTGCTGGCCCAATGTTTGAGTCCTGCATTGCAGCAACTGCAAACAAGAACAATGCGCCACCGGCCATTGAGATGTTCTTCATGAAGCCGATCATTTCTGGTTGCTTTGCTTCGCCTTGTGCATTCCAGAAGTCGTGCATCTTCAGTGCCATCACGATGAGTAGGACTGCGAGCACCAAAGCGCCCAAGTCTGCATAAACACCGAGAATTACTGAAAGACCACCGAGGATCATGAGTACGCCAGAGAGAAGGTTGGCCAACTTGGGTGCTGGAACCTTCTTGTATGCGGCGTATCCCGCCATTGCTTCAGCTTTGGTGAGATGATTGAGTCCGCTTGCAATAAACATGAAGGCAAACAAAATTCTGCCCACGAGCATTACTACTTCCATTGATTTTCTCCTTGTTGAAGTATCGGCTCCAGTTCTGAAGCTGATACGTCAAGAGCAAACGAGTGAGATACTCGAAGTGGGGTTACTCAGGAGCAAGCGACTAGTTTTGCTGCATGGACATTCGCAAAATAGTTACCACGTGTGAAGACATTCAGTCCGAGCTTGGCGAACCTGCGGGTCGCATCGTTCGCAAAGCAGTTGCCAGTGCGGTAATCGATAACCCACTTGTAGGTAAGCGTCATAAAGACCTGATCATTTTGGAAGCGATGGGGGCAGAGATTTCGGGCTTGCTCGCCGAACGTGCACTTGCGGCACTTGGTGTAGAGGCAAGTGAAGTAACCGCTTATGGCAAGGGTGCAATTGTGGGAACTGCAGGCGAAATTGAGCATGCGGCAGCACTGATACACCCGCGTTTTGGTGCGCCTGTGCGCAAAGTGGTGATTAAGGGCGACGACATCATTCCTTCGACGAAGAAGGTTGCGGGCCCAGGGGCTTCATTGACTATCCCAATTACGAACAAAGACGACATCTGGTCATTTGATGAAATGGACTCGATTGAAATTTGCATCGGCGATGCGCCAATGGCTCACGAGATTGTGGTCAGCGTTGCGTTGGCAGTTGGTGGACGTCCGTTCGCTCGTACCAAGAAGCCATCATGAGTTTCAAAGCGATCATCTTGCTCACTCGCGCAGAGGGCGCAACGCATGATCAGTTTGCCGATTGGTGGCTGAAGCAACACGCACCACTGGCAAAGCAGTTGCCAAACCTGCGCAAAGGTGTGTTCAACTTGGTGGAAAATCCAGCAGATGGCGACCCCGACGGCGTGTCTGAACTGTGGTTCGATACACACGCCGATTTCGAGGCTGCGTATGCAAGCGAAATTGGCAAGTCGGTTGTTGCTGATTCGTTGGCAAACGTCTCTGGTCGTCGTCGCATGTTTGTGGTGGAAAACACCATTCACTCTTAACCCTGCATGAGTAGTAACGGCACGTTGTTCGAACGGCTTGCTCCGTGGATTTTTGTTGCACTGTGGAGTACAGGTTTTGTTGTTGCGCGGTACAGCACAAATAATGCGGGGCCTCTGTCGTTTTTGACGGTGCGAATGTTATGCGCGGCAGTGCTGTTGTACTTCATCGCCAAAATTGTTAAGGCTCCAAAACTTGCACGAGGTTCGTGGTCAACGTCGGCAATCGTTGGCACGTGCATGCATGCCATTTATTTGGGCGGCGTGTTTTATGCAATTAAGAAAGGGCTGCCATCTGGGCTCAGTGCATTAATTGCGGGGTTGCATCCCGTTGTCACTTCGGTTGCTGGTCGGTTCATTTTGAAAGAACGTCTGCGCCGTAGCCAATGGGTGGGCGTTGCACTGGGAATCACCGGTGTGGTTGTCGTGGTGATTGACAAAGTTCGTGACGGTATTGGAGATGTCACGGCACCTGCGCTTTGGGCGATGGTGATTTCGATTGCAGGAATGTCGACAGGCACATTGGTGCAACGTGCGCGAGGTAAAGAAATGCCGCTCGTCACGGGCACCGCTGCGCAATATGTGTCGGCAGGTGTAGTGCTGCTTGTTGCCTCAAGCGTGTTCGAAGATTGGGAATTCAACATCAATGCCGAGTTAGTGCTTGCCTTGCTGTGGTCGGTGCTCGTTCTCTCTATTGCAGCGGTAATGCTGATGATGCTGCTCATCTCCCGTCATTCGGCCGCCCGTGTCAGCAGTTTGTTTTTTCTCACTCCCGCTCTCAGTGCTATCGAGAGTGCGATCTTGTTCGGTGAACGGTTGAGCCCATTTGCGTTGGTGGCGTTGGCCGTCGCCCTCACCGGGGTATGGCTCACCATGCGAAACCCCGCTGTTGCGCCGTCTCCTGAAGCATTATTGGCTGACTAGCCCGTTCAGCGGGCCAAATTTTCGGGGTCTCAACTTTATGTAATGTAAAGAGTGTCATATATCAGATGTGTATTACCGAGGGGATAAGGCCATGGCACTTGCAGAACGTTTAGAGCGACTCGGAACCGAGACCGCTTTTGCAGTTTCACTTGCTGCAGCCGAATGGGGCGCAAAAGGAAATCGCATTTTTCCGTTTCACCTTGGTGACTTAAACATTGCGACTCCACAAAATGTTGTTGATGCAATGAACAAAGCAATCGTTGATGGCAAGACGGGGTATTGCCCAGCTGCCGGAATTCCACAATTGCGCGAAGCCCTTGCTGACGACGTTGGTAGTCGTCGCGGACTTTCATTTGCTCCGAGCAATGTTGTTGTGCAACCTGGTGGCAAGCCGGTAATCACCAAGTTCATTCAAACGGTGATGAACCCAGGCGATGAAGTGTTGTATCCAAACCCTGGCTATCCAATCTATGAAAGTCAGATTGAGTACTTCGGTGGAGTAGCGAAGTCGTATCGCTATATCCCATCGTCAACTGGTTTTGCTATCGATCTTGACTACTTGAAGTCGCAAATCACTTCAAAGACAAAAGCAATCGTTTATAACGACCTACAAAATCCAATTGGCGCAGAGTCAACTGACGCCGAGCGCGAAGCAATTGCCGAAATTGCCATTAAGCACAACCTGTGGGTGATGTCTGATGAAGCATATTTTGAAATGCGTTACTCGGGAACATCAAAGTCGATTGCATCGCTTCCAGGCATGCTCGGGCGCACCGTCATTTTGTACACGTTCTCGAAGAAGTTCGCAATGACCGGTTGGCGACTTGGTGCAGCCATTGCACCAACCGAGCTTGCAAATCAGATCGCAAAACTGAACACAAATGACGAATCGTGCACCACACACTTCGTGCAATATGGCGGTGTTGAAGGTGTACGTGGTGATCAGTCGGCAATTCCAAAAATGTTGAACACGTTAAAAGAGCGTCGCGATGTTGCAGTCAGCATGTTGAATGCAATGCCGGGCGTAAGTTGCCACTCTCCAGAAGCTGCGTTTTATTTGTTCCCCGATGTCACCGAAGCAATGGAACGCAAGGGCATCGACGACTTGGCGGTGTTTGCCGAGCAGGCGTTGCATGCAACGGGAGTCTCGTTTTGCACGCGCAGGCACTTTGGTCGTCCACAGCCAGGCGAAAATCGCAACTACGTTCGTTTCGCGTTTTCGGGAATCAACAAAGAAGACATCACAGAAGGCATGGACTTGCTAGGAAACTGGATCGCGCAATAGCAATGGCTCGCGTAGTAATTACAGGAAAAATTCCCGCAATTGCAGTTGAGCGATTGCGCGCTGAGCACGATGTTGTGGCGTGGGATGAGCCAGTAGCGATTACGCGTGAAGAGTTGTTGAAGCGCGTAAAAGGCGCCGATGCGATTGTCTCGCTGCTGACCGAAAAGGTGGACGCCGAACTGTTGGATGCTGCTGGCCCGCAACTAAAAGTGGTGTCAAACGTCGCTGTTGGTTACAACAACATCGATGTACCTGCGTGCAAGGAGCGCAATGTGCTCGTGACCAATACACCGGGTGTGTTGACCGAGGCAACTGCAGATATTGCAATGGCGTTGATCTTGATGTCAACGCGCCGATTGGCTGAAGGCGAGCGAGTAATTCGCAAGCAAGATCCATGGCAGTGGGGCATGTTTTACATGCTTGGCTCGGGAATCCAAGGAAGCCAACTGGGCATTGTTGGCATGGGGCTGATTGGGGCCGCAGTTGCGCGACGCGCACAGGCATTTGGAATGACCATTGCCTACACCAAGCGCTCGCCGCTCGATGCTGCAACGGCCAAAGAACTTGATGCCAAGCACATGTCGATGGACGAGTTGCTTGCCACAAGCGATGTTGTTTCGCTGCATTGCCCATATTCGCCAGAGACACATCACTTGATGAATGCAGAAACAATTGGGAAGATGAAGAAGTCTGCTTATCTCATCAATACTGCGCGCGGACCAGTTGTCGATGAGGCAGCGTTGGCTGATGCATTGCGCAGCAATGTGATCGCTGGTGCTGGCCTTGATGTGTTTGAGCACGAGCCCAAGGTGCACGAAGGCTTGCTTGGCCTAGACAACGCGGTATTGATTCCACATCTTGGTTCGGCAACAGTCGAAACGCGTACGGCGATGGCAAATACTGCAGCGACGAATTCTCTTGCTGTACTTGCGGGTAAAACTGCGCCAAACCTTGTTGGCTAATTGCGGCTATTGACCAGCAGTGGTCAATGCATCAAGCAGGGTGTTCCAACCAAGTGTTGCGCACTTAATGCGCACAGGAAACTTGACAACGCCTTGTAGTGCTTCGAGATCTCCAAGATTGAGCGTTTCATCAACTGGTGATTCATCTTCGTCAACTGTCATCATCGATTTGAACTTCTTGACAATCGCCTTGACCTGAGCAATCGGTTTGCCCTTAATTGCAGACGTCATCATTGATGCCGAACTTTGACTGATCGAACATCCCGAACCGTTGAAGCGAACGTCGGTCACGATGCCATCACGAACATCAACAAAGATGCGAATTTCATCTCCGCAGAGCGGGTTGTGGCCTTCTGCGCTGACTGCTGGTGGATCAAGTTCGCCACGATTTCGCGGCGTGCGGTAATGATCAAGGATGATTTCGCGGTAGAGATCTTCAAGTCCGGCCATGTGTGCTCCTTGGTCTACTCAGAAGATATCTGACGCACTGTCAAGGGCGTCGGCCAATACGTCGGCCTCTTGGTGGGTGTTATAGAGGTAAAAGCTTGCCCGGGCCGTGGCGTTGGCTCCCAAGATCCGCATCAATGGCTTCGCGCAATGGTGGCCTGCACGAACACACACATTCGACTGATCGAGCACTTGGCTGAGATCGTGAGGGTGGATATCGCGGAATGCAAATGAAAAGGTCGCACCACGAAGCTCGGGATTGGACGGTCCATGGATGGTGATGCCGTCACCGAAACGGTCGTTCAACATGTTGAGCACGTAGGTGCTGAGTTCGATCTCGTGGCGACGAATGTTGGCCATACCCAAATTGTCGAGATACTTCACTGCAGCGCCAAGCGCAATCACTTCGGCAATCGCAGGAGTACCAGCTTCAAACTTTGCTGGCAGCTCTGCGGTGGTAAAACCATCAAGTCGAACGTCGGCAATCATGTTGCCTCCACCAAGCAGTGGCGGGAGTGCTTCAAGAAGTGCTTCGCGACCCCACAACACACCAACGCCCGATGGTCCGCACATTTTGTGCGAGCTAAAGGCGACAAAGTCGGCATCCCAGGCCTGAACGTCGGTTGGTTGGTGCGGAACCGATTGGCAGCCATCGACAATGGCAATAGCGCCTGCCTTGTGTGCTGCGGCGCAGAGTTGTTGAACGGGGTTGATGGTGCCCAACACATTTGACATTGACGTAAACGAAAGCACCTTGACGTCTGTGAGCAGCGAATCAAGATTTGACAGATCAAGCTGACCATCGCTGGTGAGCGGAATCCAACGCAAGTGAATTCCGCGCTCGGCTACCAGCATGTGCCACGGCACGATGTTGGCGTGATGCTCCATGTGCGTAAGCAATACGGTGTCGCCAGCTTTCATGTTTGCGCGGCCCCACGACAAAATGACCAAGTTCAATGCTTCGGTTGCATTCTTCGTGAAAATCACTTCGTGAGCTTTTGGTGCATTTATGAACTTGGCTAATGCGGTGCGAGTTCCTTCAAACAAATCCGTGGCCTCGGCTGCAAGTTGATACGCACTGCGATTGATCGGCGCATAACCATGTGCCATGAAGTTGGTGAGCGCATCAATTACTACCTGCGGCTTTTGCGACGTGTTTGCACTGTCTAGATAGACGAGAGGTTTGTCGTTAATGCGCCGGTGCAGAACAGGAAAATCTTGACGAATTGCTGCGACATCGAGCGACATGGCGAATTAGTCCTTGTACGACTCGTAGCCAGACTTCTCTAGCTCTTCTGCGATTTCCATTCCTCCAGATTTCACAATGCGTCCGTCAATCATGATGTGAACAAAATCGGGTTGCAGTTCATCAAGCAAACGTTGGTAGTGGGTGATGAGCAGGATGCCCAGCTTTGGTCGTTCTTTGCG
>Ga0129324_10000864_pt1 | contig 20937 bp, 22 predicted proteins | sample CPBDNA_7_FD_96879 | JGI IMG/M metagenome (GOLD analysis project Ga0129324, IMG submission 96879) | Freshwater to marine salinity gradient microbial communities from Chesapeake Bay, USA - CPBay_Spr_15_0.2_DNA | ecosystem: Environmental > Aquatic > Marine > Coastal | place: USA: Chesapeake Bay... | reverse complement strand
GAAGTAGCAGCAGAGGGGACCGAACAGCGCTTGCGGGTCAGGCACGGGGACCGAGCAACGCTTGCGGGTCAGGCACGGGGACCGAGCAGAGCGACGTGCGGAAGTAGCAGCAGAGGGGACCGATCAGCAGGAGGGGCATGCGCAGTGGGGAAGCAACGTGCGGAAGCAGCAGAGGGGACCGAACAGTGCTTTTGCGGGTCGGTCCCCGGTCCCCTCTGCTGCTGCTTCCGACACGCGTCGTGCTCGGCCTCATTCGACCTTGAAAGCCGTGGCACCGTTTTTGTTCGTTATCTCTTAGGTAGCGAAGAGGCGCTGGCGCTCCTTCGAATGCCGCAATAAGAGAGACTAGGCGCTGGCGCCCCTTCCCAGATTCCGCAATGCCTATAGTAGTCTCTTATATTGCGTAATTCGAAGGAGCGCCAGCGCCTCTTCTCGCGGCCAGCTAAGAGATACCATACTTTTTCGTGGGGTCGGCTTTCGCATGTGCGAGAGGCGTGATGACCTCCGTCTGCCACCGCTCGGTGTCCCAAGCAGATAGGCCAGAAACGATTGCATATACATGCGAACCCTCTGGGAGAGGAAGTCGCCGTTGATCTGATGCTGCCTGAAACACGGGGACGTGCTTTGAGCTCTGCATTCGCCCTCCATGCGTCTCTGCGCGACGACTACACGTGATATGTTCCTATCAATGCACACATGAGGTAACAATCATGGGACCCGGACACCCCACGTCGCTGAACGATCGATGCACTGCCGCCATCACAACACATTACAGCAACAATGCGACATCATGCTGCACACCGCGACCAGCATTAGGGTATGTTCGTCTAAAATACCTTGAAGCGCTCATACAACTTGCAATCTGGTTTCGCAAGCTCACTCCGACTGACTTCCACAGAGACGGTTTGACTCGGCCATAAAGACACACATCGGAGGTCCTCGACGGTATGAGCCTAAAAGGATCGACGGACTTTGCGGGCACAAGACATGTGATGTGCGGCGCAACTATCACAGTCGGCTATGCGCCAACTCTCGACAAGCGGACTCGACCATCAACACACAGATGTCAACATTTAAAAAAAAACTTGCCCTTGTACAGCTGTAGGAAAAACTTGGAGACTTTGGCCGTGTTTGTGAATGTAGAGAGTGGCAACTCGTCGACGATTTTCCCGACAATTTCAGGAGGCAAATGCATGATGGGGAAAACAATGCCGACGGAAATTGCGCGTGGATACTGTATCACACATCGGGAGTCCTCGACTGTAAAGGGGTCGACGAGGTCTGCGGGCACCAGGTACGTGATGTGCGACAAAGTTCTCACAGTCGGTAGAAAGCCGACTCCCTCAAACGTACCATGAACGAAGATGTCATATTTCATGAGGCGAGCAAGCTCCCAGACGCTCGTGACGGCGGACGGTGCCAGTGTCAGAACACACGGTATCGCATCGCCCCTGGAGATGATCTGGCTAGTGACCCGATGGACAAATAACAGAATCAGTATGTCCCAATTCATCCGTACGGTGGTATACGGAATGTAGGGTGCACGTCGCTGGGAATGTTTGCAATGCAGCAAAATGCAGTGCAGAGAACTGAACTCCGCAGGGTTCGACACTGCTGGCATGGACATTGCCTGCTCCGCTGTACCCACCGACGTATCAGAAACATCAAACATGTCCATCACCACAATGACTGCCAGTGCTTGCCTTCCAATTTCAGATGCTGATACCATATCTGCAGTGAGGGCATCAATGCTGTGCAGAAGGAATAGGCAACAGGCACGCGAAGCATTTGGTGTTGTACTGAGCTCATCTTGTGTTGTGTTCATGTCGCCGAATTCGATCGAATCTGTACATCGGACAGCGCACCGATGAGTTTAAAGGCGACGAACAGTACCGAATGTGAACGCAGCGGCGGTAGGTAATACGTGTCGACACTTGGCTCTCTTACGTTTCATGCCAGATCGATTTCGTTCGTACGCGCGCAATCCGACACCAGCACGGTTGCCGCGCATCTGCACGAACCGGAAGTGTGGAAGATATTTCTCCAACGACCAACGGGGCTTTGGAATGTGACCTTTGAATATTGGAGGCATCGTGACCTACGGCGCAACGGTGTGACGCATCTACGTGAGAGCATCACAAACGATTGTATCGGAATAGCTGACCGAGCACATCACCATCACACGCGTAACACACGAGCAGCGGAATGCACGTGCAACCTTGCACATGAGAGTACGCATTTGCGCATCGCTACCGGCTACTAGAATCGTATGCGATGCGAATGTGGCCATCGGCAGATGCCGCAGACGCCACACATCCTCTACGGTGCCCATGCATCGAATGCTGAACATTGCAACCGAATCATGCATGATCAGCGCGGCGCGATCAGCAGCAGAGCAGCAATGTCACATCCTCACAGCTGCACATTGCGGTCCGGGTGCCGCCGGAAGCTATGCGATGCGATTGTGGCCATCGGCAGATGCCGCAGACGCCACACATCCTCTACGGTGCCCATGCATCGAATGCTGAACATTGCAACCGAATCATGCATGTTCAGCGCGGCGCGATCAGCAACAGAGCAGTGCGCCATGGCGTCACGTTATTCCTCCATCAAGGAACCGTATATGTGGACACTGTAGTAGCCGTCAGCACATGCGTACCGTTTCGTTGCGACTGTGCGAGGCGGCCTTCGTGACCTGCGCAAGAAATCTCAAGAGTCGGCGCACGTCGTCGAGCCACAGGAACCATAAGTCTCGAAGCACCTATCTTATCTTAAGCACCCGACCGGCATCTCGAACGCTGTGGTCGCAGTCGACGAACCGGCCACACACTTCGATATACCTGCATTTATATCCTCGCTTCGGCAGCGTTTTTCCGATTTGAACGATACATTGATAGAGACATGGTCGACAGCGAAATACTGGCAGCGCTGACGGGTGTTCAAACAAGTATAGATTAGCGGACGAACCCGTCGAAACCTCCCTCTTCCAGTATCTCTTTACCCTTTGGCTGACACTCGCCCCTTTTCTCTCCCTCGCCCTGCGGACCCCCCCTCCCTCCCACTCTTTATACCCTTTTTTTCACGTGTACCGTGAAAGATGTCGAAAGCTATACCGACGACGAGGTCTTGGTAGCCTCCGAGACTTGTGCACGAGTTGAACATTTTGGGCGCAGGAAACACACTGTCGTGCACCTTCCGACCATTGGGCAGTAGGGCGCAATACGACACATCATTTTCGGAAACGAATCTTTTTCCCACTTCCTCGCAAACGACGTCCATTCAAATTTGCACGGACGAGAACACGCGAGCGATGCGATTTGGACCATTGTCATCCGACGCGGGTCAATGGCATCATCTGCAATCGGCGTCGCCGTCAAGGTTGCTATATCCAGGCTTGCAAATCGGGGGATTCGTCGGGCGCGTCGTATCACTCGACGCGCAGCCCAGTCGAATACCCGCCACTCCACATGCATCACCTGCACATGATGAAAATGAGTAAGTTCGGATTCGATTTGCATTGGTGGGAGACGCACGGCGACTTTGCCGTGAATGGCGACGAGGCCGACGGGTACTTCACCTGGCTGCCCGACGAGTATTGCATCAAGATGTCCGCTCCCCCGCCAATCAAACTGGATGCCATCATAAACGATGTTCGCGTTCCTTCTCCTTCGACGCGGTCGACCATCCGGTTTTTCGTAGAAGTCGCCTTTTTCACGCTTCCAGATCCCTGCAGAAGCGCGAGCCTCGTGTGGTCTCGCAATCCGGAGCCGCAGCCGCGCTTGCGCTACAACACATATGAGGTGCAGTCGACGTCGTCCATGGCGTGGTGGGGGATCTACATGCCTTACGACGCGTCGATGCTCACGTTTTGGATTCACATGCATCGAGATAGGGCAGACGGATTTCTGCTCATCGCCCCATCGCCGTGGCGGGATGGGCTGCCGTGCGACGAGCTCGGCATCGTTGAACACGTCGGCCAAACCGTTCGCGTCAAAGACATCGACGTCGCGTACGCCAGACTGCGCAACTCGGAAAACGTCGTGTGCTGGGATGATCGCGGCAGAACATCTCAGATCGTGGCATCTCACGCGCAATTCGATCGCCGCAGCGATCTGCGTTGCAACAGGTGGAACTTCCGTAAAGGCGACTTTGCGACCGTGGTGGCCTTTTTCCGTCCGCCTCGGAACGACAATCCGAGCAAAATGCATACAAACTTTTTCGCATTCGTACACAACGATACGAATGCGACTTCCGACGACACCATGCTGACAGGAGACGTCTTCAGCAAATGCCAATCTCCAGCTTTTTTATCGCGACAGATTCAGAACATAAGTTGCACGACTGCGCAAGACTGCGTGCTCCAAAATTTGACTTGCGATAAAGGAGGGAGCGACGTCGTTTGCTCGTCCGATAGAGGATGCGCATGCACCCTTCCTCTAAGAAGGCAACGATTCGAAATGTATGCAGTCGTACTTGCCACCATAATCGTCCTTGTCATCTTCGCCCCCCGTGTGTACGATCGCACTGTGTGCACTAAAGAGCGTAGAGATTGCGACCACAAAGATGCAGCAAGGGCGTAGACGAAGCGCTCCTTGTGAACGTGGAAACGTGCGAGCTCGGCGAGTCTACCAACTGAATAATTTTCCGGATAAAAAAACTTTTTTTTCGCATTTCGATGATGTCTCGCGAATCTCGCGAATCGGCGATGCTTTTGGGCGTTGCGTACGGCGACGCGCTAGGCGCGCCGTGCGAATTCCACAAGTCGTACGCGTCGTGCCCCGACATGTTTGGACACGACTGGATCTTTTCCAAAACAAACGCCTATGGTTTTTCGGTGCAACACAAGGTCGGACAAGTAACGGACGACACGGAGATGACGATCGCATGCATGCGCGCACTGACGTCTGGGCACGGAAAAAACTGCGCAGTCGCAGCGTATCATGCATTTGTGAATTCAGGCACCTACTGTTCAGGAACGAATACAAAGGCGATCTTTCACGGATACAAACGAGTGGAGTTGTTCCATCAGCGTCATTCGAGCATATTTGTCACACAGGAGGCGATCGAAGGAGCGAGAAGCAATGGTCACTTGATGCGATGCTCTCCAACACCTCAGCTAAGAAACGGTGCGCTTTTGGTCTCAGTTAGCTCAGATGGCACGCGGCTGATGAGCGGCCGAGTAAGCTGCTGTCACTTGAGACGCAGCATTCAGGTGAGTTTGCGCTTCGTCGTAAGCAGCCCGGACCGTACGTGAAACATTATCCAAGTTACGGATTGACGCCTCAATACTCTGTACTGGTAGTGCACGGCGCCTCTTAGCAATCTCCTCCTTTATATGAGCCTCCATCTGTATGTACTCGTCCTCCTCAGGTAGCTCGTTATTCCTGGTGCGCATGAAATCCATCCGAAAAGTGTAATTGTACATAGCACTCCAGTTGTCGAACTCAATCTGCATCCGTAGCCGGCTTCGCTTCAGACGGTGAATCAATTCCTCACTCGAAGGCGGCGGCACATTCCAAGGTGCTGCTGCGTCCATCGTCTGTCCCTCAGCACCCGCAGGTGAGTGCGCAGCATCAGGAATCGTGGCGGCGCCCATCGTCCGTTCCTCCGCACCCGCAGGTGGCGGCGGTGGAGCTGGCAGCGGCGCTGGCGGCTGCAGAGGCGGCGGGCGCAGCGGCGGCGCTGGTTGCGCAGCATACGGAGGCGCTGAGGCGCCCATCGTCTGTCCCTCAACACCTGCAGGTGACTGCGCAGCATCGGGAAGCGTGCCGGCGCCCATCGTCCGTTCCTCAGCACCCGCAGGTGACTGCGCAGCATCGGGAAGCGTACCGGCGCCCATCGTGCGTTCCTCAGCACCCGCAGGTGACTGCGCAGCATCGGGAAGCGTGCCGGCGCCCATCGTCCGTTCCTCCGCACCCGCAGGTGACTGCGCAGCATCAGGAAGCGTGGCGGCGCCCATCGTCCGTTCCTCCGCGCCCGCAGGTGACTGCGTAGCACCTGGAGCCGAGTCTACGGCACATAACGACGGCAGCATTGGTCCGGTACCAGCACCATCGGCGGCAGTGGCTGATGTGTTGTCATCGATAAGGCATGGAGAGATGCCGTTTCCGTTCGAAAACGACGACGGTGCAGAACAAAGGCAACAGTCTTCGGCGAACGTCGAAAAAGCAAACGACACATGTTTGACCTGAGTCAATGTACGCTAACAATCAGTTTGTATTGTGCATGCACAGAGGCCATGGCACGTACCTTTACACTCTTGTCGATGCTCATTGCATAAAATGTGTCTGGATGCGTTGCGTCCGTCGAAGTCCAAATCATGTGTACATCTTTCTCGACTGTATACCCTCCAAATGTCTTTATAAATGCCTCACAGCCATTTATCGGCGGATCAATCGAACTCTTCCAGAATCTGAAGTCGTCACATCCATCCTTCTTGTTGTACCAGGTGCTTGCATTATATGTTGCAGCAGGTATATGCTTTCCAAGAGATGGGACATCGATTGAGCTCGCTCGGTTGCACAAAACATCCTCCAATTGCTTGCGTGTAGGTGCCAGTGCCCTCGATGCCCATAGCCTGACTTCTAGCCGTTTTGCGATAAAATGCCGTCCGGACGTGATCCTCTCTCGCAGTGAGGATGCATTTTCTACACGCAATGACTCATCTGTCGCTACGTCCTCGACTCCTCCCGCTGCATCATCCGTGCTGTTCTCACATGACTCATTTGTCGCTACGTCCTCGACTTCTCCCGCTGCATCGTCCGTGCTGTTCTCACATGGTGTGCAGTACAAACCTTTCGGCGTCGTATACCATGTGTCCGAATCACGTAGGTGGTACATATCGCCGAGTCGTGTTATGACTTCCTGTCGGCCATCGTCCGTCATTTGCGCCACTTCGAGACGACAAAGTGCTTCGTAATGTGTCGGATGTTCGACGTCAAAGTATTCCTGCAGCGACGTCATGCAGTAAAACCGCTTCTGTTTTCCTCGCGCTCGATACCGAATTTCCTGCATGGGCATCGAGGGATAGAGGAGAGGACGGTACAGTGTACAGGGGATGGCCAGAGTGCAGTGGATGGGAACCGAGCAGCACGCATGCCAGAGAGACTGTACTTTCGGAGGGGATGCAGCAAGTCAATCCATCTCACCCCGGGACGTCCGTTTCCAATCTGCATCAAGTGCCAAACGCCGTCCTCCATGTCTGTGATATTGAAAGCCGTGGCACCGTTTTTGTTCGTTATCCCATATTTCTTCAAGGAGTTGGCTTTCGCCTGTGCGAGAGGTTTGATGACGTCCGTCTGCCACCGCTCAGTGTCCCATGCAGATACCCCAGAAATGATGGCATATACATGCGAACCTATTGGGAGAGGAAGTCGCCGATGGTCTGATCCCGCCTGAAACACGGGGACGTGCTTTGAGTTCCGCATTAGCACGCATGAAGCAACTATCGCTGCATCGTTACCGCACGACCGATGCACTGCCGCTTTCACGAGACCCGTGCATACATCACATCATTGCAGCAACATTGCGACATCATGCGACACGCCGCAACCAGCATGAGCACGCCCTCCGCTCAATGCACACAACAATTCCGAATGCGCTGCGGTCACTCCAAAGACGAATGCAACACGGTGGCGAGTCCCGGTAGCTGCATCGTCTCCCAACAGTCGACGCACTGCCACCGTCACAGGAGATCCGTACACTGCACACGTTGCAACACCATGCTGGGCATTGCGATTTTGCACGCTGATGCTGATCGCGGCATGCTGCAAAGTGTTGCTGCAATATTGGCGTCAGTGCATGCGTCTCGTGTCGCAACCACCGGGATCCCGAACCGGCTCGCATCCGCCCAGGTGCTGTCTGGAGCACATTCTCAATCGTGTGTGCATTGAAAGGAAAGACGCGCTCATATGAACGCGGCGCGCTGCACAACATTGCTGCATGATGCTGTTGCTATATTTCAGTCGGATACGTCTCGTGTGGCAACTACCGGGATCCCGAACCGGCTCGCATCCGCCCAGGTGCTGTCTGGAGCACAATGTCAATCGTGTGTGCAATGAAAGGAAAGACGCGCTCATATGAACGCGGCGCGCTGCACAACATTGCTGCATGATGCTGTTGCTATATTACAGTCGGATGCGTCCCGTACAGACATCGCCAGACCGACCGCTTACTCAACGGTATCGCATGGCACATTGTGAGGTCACGGCGCACCGTAGCGCCACTCCGCAGCGACATCCCGAGCGGCCTCACGAAAGACCACGAAGGAGGAGGACCACGACGTGAAGTTTGGACAGTAACGGACGCCTGGACAGTAACGGACGCTTGGACAGTAACGGACGCTTGGACAGTAACGGACGCTTGGACACCGGAGCGGTTTCGATCACCCCGAAACAAAGTCCAGAATATATGTTTCAAGCCTGGATGGTAGAAAACAGTGTCTGGGGTTCACAGATACAGGGAGATACAGTGTTTCCAGCTCATGTACAGAAACATGGCAGATCCAGCCCCAGAGACCGGGAGAGCCGTAACCCCCACGAGACTGTGCACATGCAGCAATCGACGTGTGCAGGACTTGCGGCCCGAGTTTCACAAACAGTAGAAACGTTCACCCCATCTAGGGTTTTGAGCATGTGACAGGTGCGGGAGCTTGCAGCTCGGGATCGCCCGTGGCGGTGCTGGTGATGCAGTTTACGCATTGCTTTCGGACGTTGAGCAGTTCTACAGCGAACGCCACACCCTCATGGAAACAACGACACGGCAGTTCGACGGACCGTGTGGGACGGTTAGGGTTAGGGTTAGGGTTAGTGGGAGTCGTTCGCGATGGTGCTAGCTCGCCCGTTTCGTTGTTTGCGTCGGGCATCAAGTGTGGACGGTAATATATGCTGCACGGTTCATGAAATCACTTCGTTTGTTTTGGATTGCGGTGGACTCGTTCGACGCATGTGATGCCGATGTGATCAAAAAATGGTAACGTGTCAGCTTCTCTTCCTCTTCTCTGCCTTTGTGCCCACAGCCCGCCTCTGCGGCCAGGCCATATCATGCGCACTTATCTTATCTTATCCATGCGCAGCGAGCGTTAGACGCCTTAATCCTCGATTCCGGTCTCCCCTCGCATGATTCCGCCTCCGCCTCACAGCCGCCCTGTGCTTTGCCCTTCTCCCCCCGCACCATTTCCTCTGGGCTTTCCAGTTGGCAGCTTCTGGGTGGTTGATGGGGGTCACCAGCGGTCACGTGACCGGCGGGATGAACACGCAAATAATCCTCAAAAGACAGGGTTGTGACTAAGGAGGACGTACTTAAATGCGTCCAACTATGGAAACAACTTCCAAAAGTATATAGGATATTAACATATGTCTGTGTTCCGGTCTGTGTTCCGGTGGTGTTCCGGGATAAGAGGCCCTCTTTTGGATTTTGCCCGGCTCACATGACATGGGGAGGCGTGCCTCCACCAGAACGTCTGTAACCTGCGCCTGCTTGGGATTCCTCTCGTTTATTTTCCTCGTCCTCATGTGCTACCGATGCCAGCAGAGGGCGCCGCCCCAGGTCCATTACCGAAGTATGGGACGGTCGTCAATCCTCCCTCCCAGATGAAGATTGAGAAGATTTCCGTCTATCCGTCTAGTCAGTCGGGAAAAATCATCTCAGCATATGTCGGTGGGATTGGCGCACGCACAGGGTGCGGACGACTCGAAGTTGCGCATGCGTTTGCTCACCGGACACGTGAATCCAAACTTGTGGGACGACACAATCTCGGTCACCGGATTCGGAACAGAGTCATCCCGGTCGCGGTGCGCGGCGGAAGACGAGGGCGTCGACGTCGAGATGCTCGAACGCGTATTCGATAAAGGCGCATTTTTTCCCGTAGTTGTTTTCCCTCGGTCGGTACGCCGAATAGTTTAAGTGTATGGCCAGGTCTACGGTGTCCGAGCACAGCAGAGAGTTGCCGACGAGGTACTCCGTGTGCGATCTGTTCACCCAGTACATCCACAAGCGTCTTTTACCACACAAGTCTCGGAGTCGGGGCTCGTGTGCGATGGGAACTCAGCCGATGGTGGCGAGCGTGGGCGTCGCTCGAGGTCCGCCATCGTTGGCGTGATTGCGTCCAACGCACAATACCAGCGCGAATAGCGCCATTTTTCTACCATACTCGCGACAAAGTGTTTCGGGTACTTGTTCCGCATCCGTGTGGTTCGCCATACGTGTATCATCAGAAAAGTCAGAAAAGACCAACGTGGTGTTTGCGCTCATGTGATCGCCCTGATCTGACACAATGACAACCCTGTCGAGGGTCGCTTTAATGTATTTTCGTCAGCGATCTCACGAGTTGTAAACACTGCGTACAAAAGATATGACTTGCTGACGATGACGCCCGCCTTTTTTCAAAAGAGAACGAACGTGCTGAACAATTAAATCAGATTCGTCCGACTCCGACTCTGACTCCGACTCTGACTCCGATTCCGACTCCGACTCCGACTCTGACTCCGACTTCGACTCTGACTCCGACTCTGACTCTGACTCTGACGCCGCTGTCCCAAGTGCATGGGGAGACGTCTTTCGCTTTCTTTCCTGTGCTTTGATTCTTAGTTCTCGCAATTTTGAACGTATGTCCGTCGCCTTCTGGTCGTGCAGGCGAAGAAATTTCTGTGCCTCTGCATTGGTCATCTGAGAAAGAGCTCCCGAGCTTATTTGTTTCGTAAGCTTCTCCTCAAGGACTTTTAGCGCGTCGTAGAGCTGCATCGCAGTGTTGCGATCCTCCGGACTGTAAAATCGCATGTACCCTTGTTTCTCAATTTCACGATTTGCCGCATTAATGTATTCTGGCGTTACCGTCGTCGACGTTACCGGTGTTTCGTGCGTTTTGACAGGAGACACGCGCTTTTTGGCTGTTTCATTGCTCGTTTTTCGCCCCTTTCCGATATCTAACGCCCATTCTGCGACTACCGGAAAGCTTTTGGAAAACATTTCGTCATTGATGCTAACCAACAGAGACGTGATGTCCGTGGCTGCATGATTTTGTTTCTTTTTACGACCGTGCGTTTGTCCCCACGAATCGTTCCAGTTGTTCAGAAACGCAAATCCTTTTTTGCCTTTGCATTTTGATAATTCACGTGAGACCCATTGATCCACCTCCGGAGTCACCTCGCGCATTCGCCTCTGTAAGAGACGCACATCCCGTTTATCTCGAATGGCTGCTCGCACCGCCTCACCAAGCGTGACACCGCCGTTCAGCTGCCGGTGCAATCGTCTCTCCCGGCGTGTGCAATCGTGCGACATCCTACTTTTGATGCTTTCTTTTTTTTTCTGTCACTGATAGGTGGAAGCCCATTTATCGGTCGAATGCGTATGGTGTCACACTCGATGCTATCGCGTGCTCGTTGCTGGCAATATGCGTCAACGTCCTTTTCGGCACCCTAACCCTAACCCTACATTTATGGAGCCCGTGTACAGTCAGTCCCTGAGCCTCCGTCCACGAATCTAATCAATGCTCCCAAATTAGTGGGCCGATGTTGATCTCCCGTCCTCGCAGATTGTTGCTCGCTTCGGGTTCCACGGGTGTTCCACGCACGCTCCCACCCGGGGTCCACGGCGTACTCCACGAAGTTTACGTTTGGGACACACGGGGTCAATTCATCAGCAGTCAATCAGCAATCACGCGACGCCCAAGACGGCTTTCGCATCGGATGCAGGGCGATGGTCGAAGACATTCGCAGCAACACCTTATCGGGTCAGGGCATTGTGTGGCTGATATACACAAATGCTAATATACACCTGTCGGGATGCGTAACTCATAATAAACACAAAGCATTCGCGGAAGAGTCTGTACGATAAGGTACCACCGGGGAAACCCTCCTCAGCAACATATGCGTGAAATCAAATGTCATCGGTATCACTGGAGCTCTGAGATCGAGGCGCAGGATGGATGTTCTGCGTGCACGCACGATGCCTCATTCGCTGGCACTAGATGATATTGTTACTATGTGAACCAGATGCGGAAGGTACGGAAACCTTAGTCATCGCAAACTGTCGCGGCGTACATCCTTCAGTTGCGTTGCGGCGAACCGTCTGCGCTGACGTACATCTGAACCGAGCGTGGCGTGCACGTCTCGTATATCTCATACGATTCCTGCATCATACTCATCTGCAGTACAAGCGATCGTGCGAAACCCGTCTCGTCGCATCGACAGTCCCAAAAATCGATCGGCAGGCACTGTGCGATAACATCGATGCGCTGACTATTCTTGACGTTCAGTCTGGCCAGAACATAAATGTCATTGAACATTCGACTGCCATGGCCACTCCCCTTTTCCTTTGATACGAAGGATTCGATGCTCACTGCGATGCTGTAAATACCTGCCGTACGAATGACCATCCTTTTAAGTAACATTCCCGCTTTGAATTTACCATCGACGATGCGTTCAATGCATTGTACAGAGTCAGTGAATACTGTACACATGTGTTCACAATGATGAGCCCAATTTTTGTTGAAGTGCTTCTTCAGTGCAACAGTGTGTTCCGCAGATATTTTGGCGCAGTTGATATAATGGGCGATACCGTCGCTGCTCCTGACGTGCGCAAATCGAATGGGAAGGCATCCGATCAACATTGGAAATGATTGCTTCTTGATACTCTTCGCGCACAACAATTCAATGGACGGCATGCGTGATGACTCTATTACGGACAACGCATGCTTTCTAACGTCCTCACGACAATTCGATGAACGGCTTGTAAAGCTGAGTTCAAATGTAGATAGATGCATCATGTCATACACGCGCACATTCGTGTTCCTGAAGCCCGCGATGTTCGATGTGTTGAAAAAGCGTGTGTGCAAGGCTGACTTTTCGTCATTCAGCATTGCGTAAGTCACCTGCAAATCGATCATTTTGTCCTCTGTCTCACGCACCTGCGATATCACCATGCGCAATTTGTGCGCGTGGTACGCGATCTGGATAATTGTTGCACATGTCTGCATCAGTGCATTGTTCTCATCGACATATATTTCGTTTGTAGGCGAACGCCGCTCAGCGTTAACTGCGAGTATCTTCCGCAGCGCCTTGAGACAATACGTTACCGGCAAGTCAGACGATGCTGGTGGATGTATGTACATATTCCATGTGTCGCGTTTTTTGATGAGCTCTAGTCTGACCTTCCATGACCCATACGGTCCCTCGAACTGCCGTGTCGTTGTTTCCGAGAAGGCGTGGCGTTCGCTGTAGAACCGCTCAACGTCCGAAATCAGTACGTCACCTGCAGCACCAGCACGCTCACGAGCCATGCCGGTGCCGCCGCACATCTGCCAGGTGCGGCGAAGGTGCGGCGAATATTCGCTGTGCACTGCCGCCCAGGATTCAGCCTATCTGATACAAGTACAAAAGGAATTGTTTATACGGTAAACCTATTTTCGGCAGCTCGTAAAAGTGCCCCAAAAATTCTCTGGCCGCTCTGCGGCCGTAATTCTTGATTTTACTATGTGTGCAAAAATTCTTCGGCCGCCGGGCGGCGGCCGTAAAAGTGACTTTTCAGCTCCACATTTTAGGCGGTATAAACAAATCCTTTTGTACTTGTAGCCTATCTTGCTGCCATCGAGCTATCATGAGCTATCCTTGAGCTACCTTGAGCTATCTCAAGCTATCTTTGAGCTATCTTCAAGATAGGCTATCTGATAGCTGCGGAAGATAGCTGAAGATAGCTGAAGATAGCTGAAGATAGCTTCTCCGGTGGGCTATCTTGGAGTTGCAACACCCACAACACCTGGCAGCTATCTGACTGCGAGTGCAACTTGAACTATCTTTTGCTATCTTCATCTATCTATTCAGCTATCTCTTGCTCACTTAGAGCTATCAGATAGTTGTTCAGAGTAAAGATGTTTTGTTGTCGAATTATATAAATGTTGGAATGTGTTGAATGCCATAAAAAATTTCCAAATGCCCATGCATTATCATGCCATACTTCGAGAGAAAATAGCAAACTGAAAGAAGAAGATCGATGTGGGCATAAGTTTAAAAATAAGAGACTAGCCCAAGAAAAACAAGAGGAAATAAAGCAAGCAAAACGTAAACTCTCCGCCTCCTCCATCTCCTCCTCCTTCTCCACCCCCAATGTGGTGTTATGATTCTTGTTCGTTCAACAATGAAATAAAGACTCAAAATGGAGTGTGTGAGGATGGGGGTCCTGGATCCATTCAAGAAACGCATGGAGTGGCACCAATATGTAAGATAGGCACAGACTGCTCAGATTGTGGTGCTCGTTTCATGAGTCCGCCGTCTCCACCGCCGCCACCATCTCCACCACCATCACCTCCTCCGCCCATTCCACCTTCACCGTCTCCTCCGCCACCCTCGCCTCCACCTCCCGTTCCTCCTCCACCATTACCGCCACCTCCAGTATCGCCTCCTCCTTCTCCTCCACCGCCTTCATATCCTCCTCCTTCAAATCCTCCAGAGTCACCACCATTTTCTCCTCCGCCAAGCATACCACCACCATCACCGCCCCCACCGCTGTCTCCTCCGCCTTCTCCTACACCATTTTCACCACCTCCAAGCCCGCCTCCACCGTCTGCTCCTCCACCATCCCTACCTCCTCCTTCTCCACCTCCGCCATCTGTCCCTCCTCCTGCGGCTGTTACAATATATGAATTAAATACAGGTGATTAAAATAAACAAAATGATTCTGATATCCAAAAATTATTCATAAGAAACAAAAATTCTGATCCAAAATTTATTCATAAATTTAAAACAATATCAAAAAATTCTTTTATACTATTTGTACTCAACTTGATGTATCCATCATTGCCTTTCCATTGCACAAGAGGCGTATCCTGTAAAACATATTTTGACGGATTGTCCGGGCGTTTTCTCGTATATCCCGATTTTCCCCATGAATTTCTTAAAATCCATTTTTCATTTTCCCATCCAACTACACATATTATATGATCATATTCTGTATTTGTATTTTTGACATCTTTCAGTAATACATTAGAAGATATTTTTGCCAAAATTGGACCATTTCTTAAAATATACCATTTAATGTCTTCGTTACTGCCTTCGAGTTTAATTACTTTGTTTATGTTTACATACATGTCAACATCATATTCTTGTAGATCATCACGTGGATGTTCGTTCAAATTTTCTAGTTTATTCTTAAACTTCAAACCGATCCGTTTATTTTTCAATAATTCAACAACATCAAACGGATTCACCCCAAAACAGATACTTCTGAGTGGACTCCTTATTATTCCCGGCATAGATCTTATATAACTAGCATATTGATTTGCAATATGTTGTATATCCAAATATGTTTCTTTTTTTACTTTATTGTTTATCTTCAGTTTTTCATGTATAATTTGAAGCGGTGAAATCAAGAAACAAATTCCACAATAACCATTTTCATGCTGGTCGAATATATCACATGTGTATGCTCCAGGATATAATTTTGCGTTAAAATAGTTCGACCATTGTAAGGAATTATGTTTAGATACATATGACCAGTTCCATCTATTAGGTGGCCAGTTATTATAGTGAATATATAATGTTATACATATGATGATGATGACAATAACAATAAGAATCATTTAATTAAATATACAATTTATTTCAAGATGGCATCGTGCAAGTATTAAATATTTTTGCATACAAATTACGATTCTTGGTTGTAGTTCATTAAAGGGCTATTTTCGAAGTTTGACTCTTTTTTTATGTGATAAATTAAAAAAAGATGAAATATGATGTACTGATTATAATTGGATTGATAGTTGCATTGCTCATCAATTTAATTATAGGCCCGAGCGAAATGAGTAACAAATTTGCGTTTATAAAGTCAAATAGTGCCATACTATTTGAGATAACCGAAATTATGGTAATATGCTTTTTCATTGTATTTTCTGTATTTAAAAAAGAAATACCAATTTCTCTTGTATTATTAGTCGCATTACTTGAACATATCAGACAAATAGTGAAATGTACACGTATGTCATCTAAAGGTAATATAAATATTGTGACTATAATAGGATACTCGCTACTTATATATGTGGGAATCGTAAAAAAAGAATATTGGTTTAGTATCTTAATGACACTTGGTGTGATTATGCATTTATTAATGTTTCTATTCAAAAGACCATTTATATCCAGGGTTTGTTGGGAAGATGGGAAGTTAGTTGCCAAAGATTAAATTCGTTTATTATTTATCTTTTTTTTATGTACTAACATAAAATGTCACATAGAGTTACAGGATTGACCGCACAAGCCTTAGCCGATTTATCTGAACAACCAAATAATATAGTAATGCAACCGGAATATACGTATCATGAGCCATGGAAGCCACAAAAATTAGAGATTGTATTACAGAAGTTTTTCTCTGGTGATTTCACCGAAGAAGAACATGCAATGAACCCATGCAAACTTATGATTGAAAACTCACATACGTGAGCACCTACTGATCGTGTGCATGGTAACGGGAGAATGAACGGTGTAATACCAGAGGCGGCGCACATTGCGCCAGTCACCCCGCACGCGTCGCTCCTCGTGACGCACTTCGGCGCACGTTCTCATGATCGATCCATGGGATATTAGTAAATTGGCGCACAGCGCATACATGCTACTCACACTCACCATGTGTGTCGCCAAAGTAATGCAGTCGCAAATGACGCCGGACAAACGTGACTCGTTGATGCTGTATGCGAGAGATTGCTTAATGATTCCTACGTTGGATACGTGTGCACACGCATACACACGTACCAATCAACAAGTTCAGGTGCGCTGCTGTACGTTTCACAAAGCGTTCCACAGAAAGCATGTTGTGGTGGTGGTCCCGTTGTACGTCATGTCAGGGAGCAGCGTCATTCTCTGGTCAGGTCCGTCGTGCGCAACATCTCAAGGAGCACTGACGTATCTAGACGAGTCCCTTGAGCTGTTCTCGGTCGACACCTGGTGGACGGTGCTCACGCATCCTTATGCAGAATGTGAGCTCGCTGTGAATTGGACGAACGGACATCGTTCTTCCATACTTTTTTTTGGCTACTTAGCATCACTCATACACACAAATGCGGAGCGCACGCACAGAATGAGCCCCGCAAGAGGAGGGACGATGTACGATTTTTTGCAGCATCAAAATCAAACCACCTCGTTGTCAAGTCGGGCCTTTTGAAAAAAAAATCGTGCACAGTAGGAGCGCTTCAAGGTATTTTCGTCATGTCATTTTTTTGAGTAGCACAATGGCGCCGGACCCGAGCGGTCCGCTCCGCACCGTCGGTTGCAAGCTATTTCAGACTAGCGACCACACGGGAGCCCGCAACATCGGCGTGCAGTTCCAACGCCTCTTTCGCGGCGAGGGCCCGATGCGAGTCATGATACAGGAGGAGAAGGAGCTGACTTACGCTGCACCGGAGGTGTCTTTACTGCAGTTGAAAGATCACGGGCCGGGTGTGCTTGTCATTCGGGCATCCCGGTCCGGTGGGTCAAAGAGCTCACTGTTTCTTAGGACAGGGTTCATGGTGTGTCGTCTGACGAAAATACATTTCGCTGACGAACATACCGTGAGCCCCTTCTATATACGTGTACTCGCATTCGAGCTGCGTTAGAACATGATCAGTACATGTTCTGGAAGCTGTTTGCGACACCAGAGGGAGTCGGTACCGAGTCTCCGATCGTTATCGTGGGCATGACCGCGCTCTTTTCGCCTGGTTTGTGCGAGCACATGAGCACCGAAAGGCCTGGCGCATAAAGACCGCTCTCGTGGGCTAGAATTGTTGCGTGAGAGTGTTTGCCGTGCTGCGGGCACTCGTTGCATGGCGTGAGTGTTTTCACGAACTCCTTCGCGGATATCGTGTCTCCCTCTGCCATCTTAGGAAGGCAGTACGCTCCGATGTTTTTCGCTTCGGTGTATGTCATTATTTGTTTACATACACAAAACTTTTTTTTTTCGCACATCATGATCTCGGCAAAAACATGCTGTACAGGACAGTATGCATCCATGCGTCGCCGATGACCTCTGCACTGGCGTGCCATGATATTACTGTATAGTTTTGACCTTTCGCAACGTTCCAGGGTTGGCATCGTGGAGAATGGAACCGCTCTATACGTGAGTCCACCCCAACAACGTCCCACCGATCGTCGTTCAATGTACATCGTATCCTGCCGGATGGATGCATGTTCCGTTCAACGGCACGCATTGTATTCGACAGGTCCTTGTATGCGAGTCGCACATACCCATGCCACGGAGTCGGTAGGACGGACATGTTAGGGATGCCCTTCAGACCGGCGTGACTCGCATCCGCATCCACCAACCATACATTCTGCGTGGCTTTGTGATGAACGTGCCAAAAGAAACGAACATGCGTTCCGCTTTTCTGGAATGTGTTTGTGCTCCACACCACGAACGACGATTTTGGATCGAATGTCAACAGATAGTCGTCGTGCCATGGGTACGGTACTCCGGACGCGGTGCGTGGAGCGTTCGTGCGCATAGAGGCAATGGGAATGTTGGACGGAGTGTCACTCATGAAGCGCAGTACTGGTCGCATGTCATGGCGGCGTGTCCACCTGTACGAATGCTCCGTCCAGAACTCGAGCGGCGCCGCTGGCGCCTCTCGAACGTCGTTGATGTCGTAAAACGTGTGCAACGGGCGTGTGATCTGAATTCCGAATCCCTCCGGATACGCTCGAATCAAACAGTCTGTTCCGCCACGTGACGACTGACACTGGCGGTCTCCGTGAATGTCGCCCTCGATTTGGAAACCGTCGTATGGCGCGCTGAACATAGGAAGTGTGCCTCCACTGCCAAAGAATCGAAGGAGACTCTGCGACTGGCTGATGTGCATGTGATGAATGTGCAGCGGCGGCCATCCCACGACACGATGTTCGTCGATGGGTGCGAAGCCGAACGCCGTAATCCACACAGGCAGATGGCTGGTTGCAAAAAACTGTCCTGCATCTGGCCATCCCGCCGAATGCCACTCGTACGCCCCTCGTCCAACGTGCGGACCACTTTGCTCAAATGTCCAACTGTCACCGGTTGGGTCGTACACGTGGCACGTCCTTACCGATATATTTGAGAACGCACCCAAAACGTCTCCCATGGACATGGGCGCATGCGCGTGATTAGGAGGCGGAACGCGCATTCGGAGATCTTTCTCGGAACCGTGAGGTGTCAGTGTCGACCATGCAGGCATGCCCGGCAGGTAGTCTTTGTGTTGTAGGACAGAATGTCGCAACACATCTGATGTCTGAGCTCGACGTGTCACGCGAAACCTGTCACGACAGAAATCATTTTTCGCGTCAATCGACGCTCTGCGTATCGCTTGGCGCCGACGCGGCAGATCCTCCTCGCAGAAAGCACGTACTGGCATTGCGAACGATCGGCAAAATACTTCATCGCCGTCCAGCAATTGTCGATAGTGCGACGTGTCAAACACGTACATAAGTAGCAACAGCGACGCTGATGCACACGTTTGCCGTGATCGTCCTAGACTGACGTCACGTGCGATCATTGGCCTCAAACCGTTTATAGTTCCCACGACAGAAAAAAACACTGATGATCACCACAGCCGAGCGCTTGCGATGTCCATTCTGAAAAAAGCCCACTGTGGTTAGGTGAATGCGTTACACAATCGAATACATTCTTAAGCTTTGTGCTGTCCTCGCCACCCTGCTCACACTTTGCAAGTTATCCGTGACGGCATCAGGGCTGGATCGCATTGTGGTCGTCGTTGCGTTGCTCACGCTCGCCTACGTCATACTCATATCACCTGCATTCTCCATGCATCTGAGATGCTCGTGCAATAGAAACGAAAATCGCAAACAGGTTCCGATGGGCAGTGGGTGGTCATTTTTCCTCAGCAGACACGGACCCGGGCGAGGAATTCGATGCGGACGTGTTGGGTTGCAACCGAGTGGCAGGTGGGGTGCCGACACGACCATACGAGAGGTCCAGGCTCATCTCGTACGCAAAAGCCTGACACTGTCGTCGCATCCATCCATCGATAGCGGCACGCTAGGAGGCTGGATTGCATCTGGATCACACGGAAGTGGAGGAACGCTCTGGACACCGGCGTTCGGCAATGTAACTGTGAAACTGCTCGATACTGGCGAGATCGTTGACGTACCTGCAAAAAGCATTTTCAATGACGACACATCGCTTGACGACGACCGTAATCATCTGATTCTCGAGGTGGAGCTGCTTCCAACGTCAGATGAACTATGTACGCTCACTGCATACAAAATGCTGAACGAGGAGGATGCCGAACGATTTATATCAAGACGTTCGTACCTGCGTTTGATTGAAATAGGACGGCGAGGCATACTGTGCATGGAGTGGCTGGAACCAACGCCTGCGATGAATGCGCACGAGTACACCGATCGGCACACCGCTCGATCGCAGGCGCTCCTGTGGTTCCAGGCTGACATACTGAGCGTGCTTCAATCCTCATCAGCACGGACCCATGAGTGGTTCGATCGCCCCATGCCGCCGCCGACCGCGCTGTCACGCACGCTTCGTCTCAGCGAAGCGAACAGGTACACGTACGAGCCGGGGGTGCTGTTCAGTCCAATCGGCCTCCTGTTCACTGACTTCGAAGTTTACGTGCTAGACCTGAAAGTGGACGCAAGTTTACTTCTCAAGATTTCGAATACGATGGCAGATCTAATGACCAGTTTGTTTGGGCGTTGTCAGCTGCGGCTCAGCCGTGCATCGAATGATGGAACGTCGAAACTGTTCATGGACTTCAACCTGCCACGTACTTCTGATTCGACGAAGGTCTTCACGGCACTCTTCCGTGTTCTAGGGCCCGTACGCATTCGCCTACACAAAGGCAAAGCTCAGGTCGACACAGCTCCGTTCCTTGTGCTGTCGTAGATCGTCAGCAAATCCGATGTTGCAGGACGTGTCGACCGCCCCCCCCCCCCCCCACAAAAAACAACCCACGAAACACCTCAAATCCTTTTC
>Ga0129324_10000859_pt1 | contig 21014 bp, 21 predicted proteins | sample CPBDNA_7_FD_96879 | JGI IMG/M metagenome (GOLD analysis project Ga0129324, IMG submission 96879) | Freshwater to marine salinity gradient microbial communities from Chesapeake Bay, USA - CPBay_Spr_15_0.2_DNA | ecosystem: Environmental > Aquatic > Marine > Coastal | place: USA: Chesapeake Bay... | reverse complement strand
TCACCGGTTCCAATGGCCCATACGGGTTCGTATGCAATAATAAGACGGCTTTGGGACAGTTGATCGGTTGGGTAATCTTTCAAACCTTCAGTAAGTTGATTTTTTAAAACAGCTTCTGTCATGCCATTTTTTCTTTCTTCTAATTGCTCACCAACGCAGAAAATAACGGTGAGGTTTTTAGAGAGGGCCTGTTTGGTTTTTTTGTTAAGTAGCTCGTGATTTTCTTTATAAAGACTTCTTCTCTCAGAATGGCCGACGAGTGTGAAGATTGCTCCGAGATCTTGAAGAGACTCTGCGGAGTTTTCTCCTGTGAAGGCTCCATTATCTTGTTCACTGATATTTTGACCACCAACAAAAAAGGGTTTCCCAGCTTGAGAACTTTTGGCAATGACGGTTGAAACATGAAGAGATTGAGGGCTTACCCAAGTCTCGCAAGTAGAATCTTTAAGGGAGAGGTTAGTGAAGAAAGATTCAATTGAATCTAGGTTCTGGTTCATTTTCCAGTTACCAACAATAAACATCTTTCTCATATTCTCTCCTAAACTATAATAGTGAGTCTTTTTAGAGACCAAACTTTAGAGCTTGCACACCTGGAAGGCTACCATTCTCAATAAACTCCAAACTGGCACCGCCACCTGTAGAAACATGAGACATCTCTGAAGCAAGGCCACTTTTATTTACAGCAGATACACTGTCGCCACCACCAACAAGAGTAAAGGCATCTTTTAGGCCTGCTAAGATCTTGGCCACCTCAAAAGTTCCCTTTGCAAAGTCTTCATTTTCAAAGAGTCCCATCGGTCCGTTCCAAAGAACTGTTTTTGCGCTGGAGAGCTTCTCTCTAAAATGAGCGAGGGTTTGTTCCCCAATATCGAGGCCCATAAGGTCCTCCGGAATATTTGCACCGGATACTTTTACAGGTGATCCTCCAAATTCTTTTGAGCATATATGATCGACAGGAAGAATAAGTTTTTTTGCTGAACTTTGAGCTAATATATTTTTCGCTAATTTAACGTCTTCATCTGAGCATAAGCTGGTGCCAACTTCAATCCCTTTTGCCTTTAGAAAAGGGTAGGCCATCGCACCACCAATAAGGAGGCTGTCCACATTTGTGAGTAGTCTCTCTATAATTTTAATCTTGTCACTTACTTTGGCTCCACCAACGATCGCCACAAAAGGACTTCTTGGTTTATCAACGATTTTTTGAAGGGATTCAACTTCAGACTTCATCAAGAATCCACCATAGGCGGCACGAGGAAAGTAGGCATTTATCCCATAGGTACTCGCGTGCTTTCTGTGAGCAGCACCAAAAGCTTCGTTAACGTAAATATCACCATACTGAGAAAGAGCTTTTGCAAACTCTGGATTATTCTCAGTTTCTTCTTTGTGAAAACGTAGGTTTTGTAACAGAACGACCTTGGTTTGTGGTAGCTCCAGAAGCGTCCTAATTCCTTTATCCTTACAAGACTCAGTCATGACAATATCTTGATCAATCTTCTCAGCAAGGTAAGTGGCAACAGGTTCAAGAGAGTATTTAGGATTAGGTTCACCTTTAGGTCTGCCTAGGTGACTCATGAGAACCAGGGTTTTTACCCCGTGCTCGAGAATGTAGTTTATTGTTGGTAAGGCCTTATCAATTCTTGTCGTATCTGTAATCTCACCAGAATCATTAAGGGGAACATTGAAGTCAAACCGTGCAATGACACGTTTACCTTGGAGATCTACCTGATCTATATACTTTAATGCCATCCCTATGTACTCCTAGTACTTACTTACCATATGCTCTACAAGGTCAAGAACACGATTAGAAAAACCGGCCTCATTATCGTACCAGGCGATTACCTTAACCATATCATCAATAATGTTCGTCAGCTGAAGATCAACGCAAGAAGATTCACGCATTCCCATATAGTCTTCACTTACAAGGGGAAGGCATTCAACTTTAAGGACTCCCTTTAGAGAACCCTCAGAAGCTTCTGTCATCGCACTATTAACTTCTTCAATTGTTACTTTTTCTTTAAGAATAACATTTAGGTCAACAAGTGAAACATTTGGAGTTGGAACACGAATAGCGAAGCCATCAAGCTTTCCTTTCAGTTCTGGGATAACAAGACCAACTGCTTTTGCTGCACCAGTTGTTGTCGGAATCATACTCATGGCCGCAGCGCGGGCCCTTCTTAAATCTTTGTGGCTATTGTCGAGTAGACTCTGGTCTGAAGTATAGGAATGAACTGTGGTCATAAAACCTTTTTCGATTCCCCATTTATCATTAAGAACTTTCGCTACTGGAGCTAAGCAGTTTGTCGTGCAACTAGCATTACTTACGACGTTGTGGTTTTCGTGAGAGTACTCTTCATGGTTAATTCCCATGACGAAGGTACCATCAAGGTTTTTACCTGGAGCACACATAACGACTTTTTTCACAGTATCGCGAATGTGCATGCTTAGAGCTTCTTTATCTGTAAATCTTCCAGTGGCATCGATAACGATATCTACTTTATCAGCGCCCCAAGGAATTTCTGTAGGGTTTTTAAAGTTATAAAACTTAATGGACTTACCATTTACCTTGAATGAGTTCTCTCCCTCTGTGTACTCGATCTTTCCGGCAAAGCGGCCATGAACAGAGTCAAATCTTAGAAGGTGAATATAGGGGGTTGGTGTTCCTGGATTGTTAACAGCAACAATTTCGTAGTTAGAATCTTCTCTCGAAGAATGTTCCCTCAAAAGTGTTCTGCCGATACGTCCTAAACCATTAATGGCGATTTTGATTTTTGCCATGAAAAAGACTCCTAATATTTAAGAAAAGTTTGTGTTGGTTTAGCATAAGAATCGGCCTTATGACACCCTAAAGGGTTAAAAAGAGTAGACAACTGACTTCTAAAGTCGGGGAATGGTCATTATTTCCTATAAGGGCGTTTTGTTGCAGCGCATATTAGAATAGAGAGGTGAAAACGGACAACGGAATCATCCATTATTCTTCAAAAGCGGACTATTTAAGCCGAAAACCTGCACTGGTTAAAGAAGCGGCTAAGAAAATGGTCAATGAGGGGCTCCTTGAAAAAGGAGCGGCGACGGCAAAGGGAATCGTTGGGGATGACGTTAGTATTTCTCAAGCCGCCAAAGAGCAAGCAGCTGGAGCTAAAAATTTAAACTCAAAGGGATTAGGGGAAGAGGCCAAAACCTCTCTCAAGGAAATTCCTAATAAAATCAAAGACAAAGTGATTGAAGGAAAGAGTGCTGGTCAGCATCTTTTGGCGCAAGCGGGTTCTGCGGTTATGAATGCTGTTACCGGTGGAGCACTCCCTGGGATTTCTTTACCCTCCATTTCAATTGGTAAAGGTGTTGCTGAAGTAAAAGAAATCCCCAAAGTTAAAAATGAAGAGAATCCATTAATTAATAAGCCAGGAATCTTTTTCGTAAGAGGATTTTCCCTCAATCCTTTTGAAGGGGATGATAAAGGTTTGGGAGCAATGTCAGCGAATATTCCAACCTCGCAAGTTTTTAAATGGAATGATGAAGACGCCATTATTGAGCAAGTATTAAAACGTCCCCCAACTCAACCCATTATTCTCGTCGGTCACGGCATGGGTGGCGATACTGCCGTAAGTGTATCTAATAAACTGAACTCAATTGATCATGGGTTTAGGAAGGTAGACTTACTTGTTACTCTCGACTCTGTTGGAACTGATAACGACATCATCCCACAAAATGTTAAAGAAAATTTTAATTTAATTAGTGATCGAGATTATCTTTTTAACGATGGTCCTAATATTGCTCGTAAAAAGGGCATGACAAAAGTTACGAATGAACTTTTGGAGGCCAATCACAATGAGCTTGAAACTCTTCCAGAAATTCAGTTTTTAGTTTATGAAAAAGTTAATCAGACTTTGATGAACGCTATTAAAGAGAAAGATTTTAAAGTGGCTTTGAATCAAAAGCTTATCGACAGTCACCGACTTTCTTCTCTAGCGTCCAATCCTTCGCTACAAAATCCAGTTTAAGACAAGCTTCCTCACCAGCATAAATCCATGAATGAAGATCGTTGATGATCTGATAACACTCACTTTCATAGAGAAAAAAGAAGTCATTACCCTGAGTTCTCTTAATATTGAGGCCATGGAGAAAACTTGAGCAATCTAATGTTAATTCAACCGCATTGTATGTCTCCAAACTGAAGACCGCCTCTCTCGTTGGAAGCTCAGATATCTTTGAGATGGGAAAGATATCTATGGCGAAAGAATTATTAATAATCAAAAGAAGTAATAAATATCTCATATAGACCTATCGGCTTATATGAATGGGCAATGATGGAAAGTGTGATTCTTAGGAAGTTTGGTATTAATTTCCTGGAGAGTTAAGAGAAGAAGAGGTCGAGACTATTTTGATACGTTATTTTTAAAACATCCTCTATCGGTACATTTTTGATTTCGGCTATTTTTTCGGCGACGAAAGGCAGATAAAAGGGAGCATTTTCGCGGCCTCTAAAAGGAACGGGGGTTAAAAAGGGGGAATCTGTTTCAAGGATCATTTTTTCTAAAGGGCAGAGCTTTACAATTTGGCGTACATTTTCAGCACTCTTAAAGGTGATAATGCCATTGAAGCCTAAGTAAAAACCAAGTTCTAAAGCTTTTTTGGCGAGTTCTGGGCCAGAGGTGAAGCTATGGATAACGCCCTTCTTTTTTAACGGGCCAGAGTGGGCTTCAAGCATATCGATAGTTTCGGTATCGGCTTCGCGAGAATGAATGACCACGGGCTTGTTTAAAGAGGCGGCCATTTGTAATTGTTCTTTGAATACTTCAATTTGTTTTTCTTTAGGGGAGTTATTGTAATAAAAGTCGAGACCAATTTCTCCGATAGCAACTATCTTCTCATCTTCTGCGTTTTTTAAAATTTGATCTTTTACTTCGGAAGTCCAAAGTTTGGCCTCATGAGGGTGAATGCCTTGGGTCCCAAATACTTGTGGATGATTGGTCACGATGTCTTTTACTGTGTCTAGGTTTTCAGGTGCTACTGAAATTGTAATGATCTTTTCGATGTTAATGCGACGGCATTCTTCTAGTGTTACATCGAGTTCGTTTTCTTTTAGGTAATCAAGATGGCAGTGGGTCTCAATAAGAGGTAGTTCAAAGACTGGAATTTCCCGTTTTTGCTTTCCCACTGCGAATACCTTACTTGCTTAAAATGTGGTCAATGAGAATGCTTAATTGATTCTCTGGTAAAACACCTTCAATTTTTATTCCATTGAGGAGAAAAGTTGGAGTTGATTTAATATTAAAGGGCTTTGATGCCTTAATATAAGTTGCAATCTTATCCTTAGTTTCTTTGCTTTTGTAGCAATCAAGAACACCCTCTTCTTTTGCTCTCTTCTCAATCCATTCAGTCGTTAGGTTTTGTTGATTGGAGAAAATCTCTTCTTCTATGGCCGCAAATTTTTCTGGAAGACAGGCCGCCAGGTAAGCTGCATTACAGGCATTTTGGTGCATAGGTCTCTTCATCTCTGGATTACAGTTATTATCCAGTGGATAAAAGAAGTACTGGATTGCAACCTTACCTTCATACTTCTTTGAAATTTTATGCAGAACTTCTGAAAGCATTTTACATGCTGGACATTCGAAATCACTAAATTTTGTAATTCTAACCTTGGCCTCTTTAAAATCTTGACCTGTCGTTGCCATCATAAATTCTGAATTAATACTTGGAGAGCCAAGATTGGGGAGGTTTTGAAACTGGCTTATTAAACCTTTGGCTAGCTTGCTCTTTGCTTCAGATGTTTTAGCTTCTTTTCCTGATACGTAGTTAAACGTAATACCAAAAATAATTAAATAGACTGCTCCATAACTTGCAAAAACAGGCAGGCTTATGGCCTTGTAGCTACTTGTCTTATAAAAAGCAAATAATGCTATAAAGGAAGCTAGATAGTACAGAGTACAGGCAGGACAAAGTCCCCCTAGAGCAACAAGGCTGAAGACTAATAAAAAGGCACAACCAATGGCATTAATCCATAGAAGAAAGTGAATGGTTCCTTCGACCCTTTCGTTATTAAACAAAAAGCCGAATAAAATGAAGACACCCGTCAAAAGTCCTAACAGGGAGATTGGAACTCCTGCAATATTTGATAAAAGAGAATGAGTTGCGAGATCACAATTAAAAAAGGAGTTAATATCACAGAGTCCACCACCAACTAAGCCTGTGGGGAATTTCACATCAAAATAATGTTTCGTTAGGTATATTGAGAGAGCAACCATGGCAATCGCTGCAATAACTCCAAGAATTTGAAGTGATAAATTGGTTCCGCGATAAAAACTTTTCTCTTCAGTATTTGACATATTTACCTCTGCTTATGATTTAACAATGTGATTATAAGGTTATTTAAAAGATTCGTCATCATTCCCATATGTTCTCTGGATAGAAGATGTTGTAGTTGCGCTGTTTAGTTTTTGTCTTACGAAAACTATTGTGACTGGGTGTGGTAAAAGTATCTAACGAGCTCAACTCGACCTCTATTTGGGGGAATAATTGCTGTAAGCTTAGCTTGCCTGCCAAGGGAAGATTAAAGGTGAGTCTTTCGTTATTTCTATTAAAGCACTCTTCTAAACCAGGAAAGTTATCTCTGAAGTCATCACTGACTTCGTAGGATTCTTGATGAATGGATGGACCGATATAGGCGTAGAAGGGCTCAATGGCCTTTACCATTTCCTGATTTTGAATGCCGAGGTTAAGACCACGCCAGCCTGCATGTATATGGGCCACGCCTTTTTTTCCAATGAGAGTGATGGGTAAGCAGTCGGCCGTTTTGATCGCGAGAGGAATCACAGGTGATTTAGAAAATAAGAAATATAGACCATCGGCTTCTTTTAACTCTTTAGCCTGGCAAGAGCTCGCTTCCTCAACTACTTCGCAATGAATTTGCTTAATCTCTATAAACTCAAAAGGAGGGCGATCATTAAATACTCTAATACCACCTTGAATAAATTTCTTTTCTAAAAGCAATTTACTCATTCTCCTTCCTTAAAAGGTTGAGAACGTTTTGAAAAACTTCGGGAGGTTCTGTTTCAAATAATAATTTTTCTTTTGTAATAGGGTGAACAAAACCGAGTTTTCTAGCGTGAAGTAGGGGGTGAGGGTAATCTTTAAGAACTTTTACGACCTGTGGGTGAAGGCGTTTGAGATGATCAATGGGGCTCCCATAAATAGGGTCCATGGCGATGGGTGCTTTTAACACTTCACCCATATGAACCCTTATCTGATGGGTTCGGCCAGTTTCCAGAGTGCATTGAACCAGAGAACAAGTCGCATAAGCTTCAAGGAGACGATAGAATGTCTTTGCCCTCTTACCGTTGCGGACTTCCGCCTTCATTTTTAGACGGTTTTGAGGGTGACGGCCTATATTTGTTTCAATGGGGCCACCAGCGGCCATTTTCGTTTTCATCACAAGGGCCAGGTACTCTCTTTCGATATCGTGATCTGAAAATAATAAGACAAGTCCTTCATGACATTTCTGATTTTTTGCAACAACCATAATGCCGCTAGTTCCTTTGTCTAAGCGATGAACAATTCCGGGGCGCTTTTGATCCCCAACCCCTGTTAGATCTTGGCAATGATAGAGAACAGCATTTACGAGAGTGCCGTCTGCGTGACCAGGAGCTGGGTGCACAACCATTCCAGGTTGTTTATTCACAATAAGAAGGTGCTCGTCTTCAAATAAAATCTCGAGTGGAATATTTTGAGCAATAGCATCACTTGGGAGTGGAGGTGGTAAATCTATATTAATTTGACTACCGACTGGGGGAAGCCGTTTTAACTCAAGCTTTCCTTGATAAGGACTCTCTTCAGTAAGGGTGATGAGATTTTTTTTGAAAAGGCTCTGAATAAAATTACGGCTAAGGTCTTCAAGTTTGTTTGTAAGAAAAACATCGAGTCTTTTATATATCTCAACATCTTCTTCTGTGACTGAAATTATTTGGCTTTCTGATTCTGTGCCATCATCTTGAGGTTTCACAATTTTTAATGCTCGCCTTTGGCTTTTTTAAGACGATATAGGAAAGAGTTGGCAACCAATTCTGGATTGAGCTTTAAGGACTTTGCATATTGATAAACAAAGCCTCTTACATATACTGAGGCAGGTAGCTTTTCAAAGGCCTCTTCTTCAATATTTCGGATATAGGTTTTTGAAACTTTAGTCATGTCTGCCAAGCGGTTAAGTTCTACACCTTTATATTCACGAATCCTCTTGAGGAATTCACCGGTAAAGTCTGTTGCTTGTTCAATCTCTTTTTCAAAATCAGGGTTAATATCATATTCAAGAGAGAAACGATTTTGTGCCACAATCTTCGTCATAGAGTTGTGGCCTGTCGTGCTTGATTGGCGCCCAAGATTATGGTCTTCATCCTTTGCATCAAAGCCTGTTGTGGCCTCACGTGAGAAAACTCTATGGGATTCATGAGTGTTTAAACCTCTTGCAGAATCATACTGACGTCTTTTATTGGGGTCGGAAAGAATTGTATAAGCTTCTTCTATGAGGTTGAGAACTTCGTTACATTCTTCTGGAGACATAAGGGAGTAGAGAGCGAGAGAGTCTTGAGAGTAAGCATTCTTGGCCCTCATATAACCCTTGTGAATCTCCTCAGGGGAGGTGCTCTCAGGAATTTCTAAAATTTCATAATAATTAGGATTTTTTTCTTTCACCAAGTACCTAGGCCAAGTTTAAAAGTCTATGAATGATCCGATCAAAATTGCTAACAAGACTCGAGTTTGGAAACTCCATTAGGAGAGGCTTTCTCTTCTTAACAGACTGCCAAACAGTCGCATCATATTCGAGGTATCCAATATAATCCAAAGTGATACCAAAATATTTTTTACAAATGATTTTCATAGAGAAACCAATATCGATATCTGCTTGAGTCCTCACTTGATTAATGATGAGCTTGGGAATTAAGCGATTAACTTCAGCTTGTAGTTTTCTACCCATATGGGGATTGATTTCAATGACTCTATTTACGAGGTCTGCAGGAGTCGCATTATTAGATATTTTTGCGTTCATGGCCTGGTCAATGAGGGGACCGACTTCAAGTAGGTCTTCCGCCATTTTTAACTTTCGATGATACACAGACTTTATGAAGCGATAGGTATTTTCAATAGATGTTGGCTCTGGAAGCGCCGTTAGAATTCCTTGATCAGCAGAGATGAAAAAATCTAGCGTATTAAATGTTGTTCCAGCACCGAGATCCAACAATATGTAGTCGGCATCAAGTTCTCTAATTTTTGAGAGAATCTTTGCCTTATGCATTTGTTTTAGATTGGCGATCCCAATATCATCCTGGGCTCCACTGATAATCGATAAATTTTCAATAGGAGTTTTCGTGACAAGATCATTAAGACTTCTGGCCTTCTTAGTTAAATAATCTGAGAGGGTTCTGTCTGGGATAGGCACACCTAAGCAAGTGTGAAGATTAGCACCACCAAGGTCCAAATCTATGGCAATAACTTTATATCCCATAAGTGATAGGCAAATAGACAAGTTGGCCGTCACGAGACTTTTTCCAACGCCGCCTTTTCCACCACCTATGGCCCAGATCTTTTGATCCGGTCGCGTCCCTAGGCTGTCGCCTAATGAGCTATTTCTTCCTGGCAGGGCCATGGCTTTCCTTCATCCTGATAGAAATGACTGTGGTCCAACTAATTGGCATGACTATATAAGTAATTTCTTAGTTCAAGGCCAAAATGGGTCATTTTCATTATAGCTATGTTTCTTAATGATTGTAAGGCTTTATGAACCCTTCGGGAAGAGAATTGCATATCGCGTAATGCGCTGTGTAAAAAGCTCCTTGAGGCTGGACTCTCATGCCTTATTTCGCTATTTTCTTGAGTAATACGATCAATTAAAGACGAGGTATTGATGAACCCCTTTCAGCAACAAATAATGGCCTCAAAGCAGGTTTTTAAGGCCAGAAATGACCTTCATATAATTAGAAAACTTTGGCACATGGGAAGCGGACTATCCGGTTTATGTGGTTACTTAGTTTTTGGAATAGAGAAGAATCAAATGGCGACTATTCTACTCGGGCTCTCTGCTATCGCATTCATTGTGGAATTTGCCAGGCTCAATTTTCCAAGTGTTAACAAAAGTGTAATGGTTTTTATGGGTCCTTTTATGAGGGAATCTGAAAGAAATGGACTTAGTGGCTTTCCCTTTTATGCATTGGGTGCTGGATTGAGTCTCTTTTTCTTTTCTGAAAAAATAGCCATTCTTTCAATATTATTTCTAATTTTTTCCGATCCAATTTCAAGTTTTTTTGGGGTGTTGTTAGGGCGAGAAAAAATTCTTCCGAACAAGTCACTCCAGGGTTCATTGGCCGGTTTCATCACCTGCTATCTTGTGACACTTTTTTATCTAAATGCTTTTGAACAAAGTTCTATTCAAGCACTGGTCTTTGCTCTCTTTGCTGGTTTGATTGGATCAGTGAGTGAACTTCTTTCAGTATTTGTTGATGATAATCTAACGATTCCCGTTTGTTCTGGATTTGGGCTGAGTATTTTAAATGAAGTCTTTGTTATATTCTAATGAACGAAGTAATTCTCTTGTTCTCCGTATTCAAAGTCTTTGATTGCGTCTACGACTAGGCTGTCCTCACATTCGGGGTATTCGCCTCTTAATAAAGTCGAGAGCATTTGAATTCTTTCATGAAGGGATCTGTTCTCTAGTAAGAGTTGGCGAATGTGCCGATCCCCAACCATAAACATCGCGAGATAATCAATGATGTGTTGAAGAGAACCAAGTGTTTGCATAAAGGTTTCTCTCTCTAAAGAATCATCAATAGTATCTTCAACCCAATTGCCAAGGATAGTTTTCAGCCTTTCTATATTAGGGGACTCAAAAGTTAGCGCCGACTTCTCTCTTCTATCTGGAATCATTCTTACTTTATAGATTAGGTATGGAATATTTTGTTCAACAGAGAGAAGCTCTATTCTTTGCTCTCCTCTTATGAGAATTTTAATAGTGCCATCTTCATTTTCTTCTAGAAGTATCGGTTTTCCCATTGTTGCTATTCGCTGGGGGAAGTAACGAGGAGCGCCAGCTAGTTCATCGATTGGTTCTGCCATAGATAGTCCTATGGATTGCTCTGTCATTAAACAGTCCTTAACCATTTTGATGTAGGAGGGTTCAACAATGAGCATAGGAATAATGGTGTTTGGGAACAACACAATATTGGGTAATGGTAATATCGCTAAGGGGAATGATTCCATGAATCTATTCTAAATACTCTTGAGTAAATCCTACAATACACTTTAGTAAAGTGCGTAATTTCATTGACTTAGGTGCTTCATCTTGCCTTGCTGGCCTGAGGCCGTCACACTAAAGATGACAACTATTTGTGTAATTTTGCTTTTAGAGGTTTTTTTGGAAGACGTAGAAATATTAAAGGCCAGTTTCATCACCAAGGTTTGGGGCGGAATAAGATTGGCAGAGCTTAAGTCTTTAAGTGACAAGAGTCTCTTGCCTCTAGGAGAGTCTTGGGAAGTTTCTCGCCATAGTGATGGCCCTTCTCAATTAAGTAATGGGCAAAGGCTCGATGAGCTTTTGAAAAAAGAAGACCTGCCTTACCTGGTTAAATTTATCGATACTACTGATAACTTAAGTATTCAGGTTCATCCAGGTAACGAGTATGCCAAACGTGTTGAGAATAGTTCTGGGAAAACAGAGTGTTGGCTCATATTAGATAGTGAACCGGAAGCCGGAATTTTCTTAGGCCTTAAAGAAGGTATTTCAAAAGAGGGTTTAAAAATGGCGCTTCACCAAAAAGAAGATATCTCTAAGCTAATGAACTTTTACCCCGTATCAAGGGGAGATTTTTTCTTTGTACCAGCAGGTGCGATTCATGCCATTGGTAAAGGTGTAACTCTCGCTGAGATCCAGCAGAGCTCTGGGATTACTTATCGAGTATGGGATTGGAATCGTTTAGGAATCGATGGCAATCCAAGAGAGCTTCATATTGAAAAGGCAATCGACGTCATTAATTTTGATAGTTCCTTTAACAGACCTGAAACCTTTAAAATTAAAAAAGGAATATTTGAAAAAGAGAACCATAGAGTAATCTCTTATACAGATTTTAATGTGGACCTCTATTGTGAGGAAGCTGGAAAAATCGTCACGTTAGAACCCTCTCAGGAGCGGCGTTTGCGTTCCATCATTTGTATGAAGGGAGAGGTCGAATGTCTCGGTAAGCGCATTGTCTCTTATCAATCAGCACTATTAACCAACCATGAAAGTTTTGAAATTATATCGAAAGGGGAGTCAGCATCTCAAAAATCTATTTTTCTCGTTATATCCTAGTCATCTTTTTGTTCATACTTTCATCCTGTTCAAAGAGGGCAGAGTTTAAGTTTGCGAATAATACCGCATACGTGAGGGCCAAAGATTCTGGTGTCGAAGACATTAAGGTGATCAAGTGGAAAGTTGGAAAGTTTGCTAAGCAGACCGTGTCTCGCGGCTTTCGCCTTTCTTTTGATATACCTGTTTTAGATGAAGCCCACCTCCAAACTCTTTATAAGGAAAGAGGTGCAAACGGTTGGCTGGTAAGGTTGAGGCGCAAGTCAGGTCTTAGAAATGAAAATATGGGTTACTTTGCCATGGAAGTAATCTCACCAAAGCCAGGTTCAGAGACTTCTTTTCGCTACAGCTCTTCAAAGAAAGCATCGATTGGTATTTACTATGCTGCTAGTTCTGTTAGCACTCGTTTGGATCAACTACCTTGCCCTGCCTTTGGCCATCGTCTCATTATTGAAGACGCAGAAGTTGTAAAATCAAATGTTGGAGAGCTTCTTTGGGCCTCAAGTTCTTCTGAAAACTATGATGTATCGGCCAAGGTCCAGCTCATTAGCTATAGTCCGATTACGGTTAATGGTGGAATGGAACTTAAGGGTGATTACTATATTGATTTGGCGCTATATAACACTCAAAGTAAGCAGCGATTAAGCTCTTACTTACAAATCTCAAATTATGGTGCGATTAAGAAAGAAGAGATTGTTTCAGTTAAAGGTTGTGAGAATTATATAGTCCCCAATAAAGGGGAATATAGTCCAAGAAAGAAGTTTAAGTTTGGTCGTTAATTATTCGCACTCTAATGGGTAAGTCATCTCATGCCCTTGTGCTGATTTGATAATGAGATAGTCATCAACATAAGAGAAACTATTCTTATCTTCGATATGGATAATGTGTTTGGCACCATTATGAAACATAACCTTTGTAAATCCTGGGCCCACAATCTTAGTCCTTACGCCTAGGACGGAAGCAACCGATCTTTCTGCTTGAATTTTTAAGGGTTGATCAATCGTCACTTTTTGATCATCAATAACCAGTACTTTGGTGGTTCGTGGAGTGTGGCATGTTATTGACCCATAGCTGCTAAAGCTAATGGCCGTTGTAATAAGTATCGTAAGTGATTTCCAAGTAGTGTTCATGATTCTCTCCTCTCTTTAATTCTCATGTTTTATGTTGCAAGGAGGATGCCACGCGTCAGTAGTCTAACATATTGAAAATACTTAGTGTAATAAGTATAGGGCCGTTTAAGGTCTAGACAGTCCGCGTTAGAATGTACAAGAAATGTTTATCATCTAAAAGTTGTATAAATTTTGTATATGTGGAAAATGGAAGGAAAGGACATATCTAGTAATAAGGATAATTTAGTCACATGAATGAAAGTGGATTAGCTGTTTGCGAGAAAACTATATTAAATTATTTCAATCAAAGCTTCACCTTTGGATCACTCTTTATTCTTGCTGATCAGGAGGAGGAGAAGCGAATTGTTTGTGAAATTAAGGTTGTCAATGAAGGCCTTGGACAAATTTCATTTGTGCCACTTGGTGAAGATGAGCTTCTCTTTAATGAAGGGGAGACTGTCTATTTTATAAATGAGACCAATAACATTAGCTTTAAAACAACTGCCTTAAAGAACCACAATAAATCGTGGCTAACCCTTGCAATGCCTGAAGAGGTCAAGCTTCTTAACCTTCGCCAAAGCGAAAGGCTTATACTGGGAGAAGAAGTCCTAGATACTCCGGCCAAAATTACGTCCTATGGGGAAGATGGTGTAAGAGCTTTAATGGAAAATAATGGCGATTGTATGGATATTTCTGAAACAGGTGCAGCTTTTGAAATTAAAGCATCTCGCATTGATGGCTATTATAAAGGCGATCATGTTGAATTAAATATCTCTCAAAAATATTCATTCCTATCTAATATTAGAGGAAAGGTCGTTCATAAAACCTTGGCCAATATGATGGATAAGGAGAATAGAAAGTACCGTATCGGTATTAAGTTCAATAAATCTCTGAATCTATCCCTAGTCCAGCAAGCCTAAATCTTTCTAAAAAGATGTCCCTCTGTATCAAAAAACTATTGGTCTGATTCTAAGTGCCTGTATTTGCTTTTGTAAAACAGGGGAATTGGCCATAAATTTGAATAAAACTATGGTAATTAACCTTAGCTAATAGAAGTTATTAGACTTGGTTAATACCGTAGGACCCTCGATATGAAATACATGATTATCTTAATGGTTTTAATTTTTGGATCTATTTGTGCCAACGCCACTTGTGAGGCCAGGCGCCATCACACAGACAAGAGGGAAGAGCTTGGAAAAAAGTGTGAGCACGGACCTGACCGTTTAAAGTGTCTCGATGTTTTGAATATTACCGATGGTGATACTCTATCTGTAAATATTGTCGGTGTTCATCCTTACTTTGGTGAAGACACTAGTGTGAGACTCTTCGGTTTGGATACTCCTGAGAGTCGTCCTGCAACTGTTGAATGTACGGCCCTTGAATCCGACCATACAGAGCTTGATCGTGAAGAACACATTACTTGTCTTGAGGCAAAGAGATTAAGGAAATGTGAAATGACCGCATCTAAGGAGGCCACGTCAATTTTGGAGAAGGCCATTTGTGTTGAAAGTGATCGCATTGATGTGGAATTTGCAAAAGACCCAAACGGAAAAATTATTCGAGAAAAATATGGTCGTATCTTAGGAAAAATTCTTATCATCAAATATTCTGGGAGTACTGCTAAAACGACGAATGCCCAGAGCCTTCTCTTAGATCGCAAGCTCGCCTTTGAGTATGATGGCGGTAAGAAATTAACAAGAGACTGGTGTAATAAGACGCTTGTTAAAGATCCAAAACTTCAAGGGGCTTACGTAAAAGAAAACTTCTGTTCAAGTCGAAAGTGCACAGAGAAAACCCGCCAAGTTCGTTGTAATAGAAAGAAAAATTTTGGCGAACAGATTACTTGTTACCAAGAGAGAATCGGCAGTAATATTGGGCGTTGGTTTAGTTCTTGTAAAAAGAAAACAGGTAAAACAAGACGAACTTGTTATAGAGAAAAGGCCGAAAATTATTTAGAGTTTTGTGCCCTTTACGACACCTCAAAAACTGCAAAATCTTGCCGGGGCGAAATCTCAGAAAGCATTGAAAATTATTGCTCTGGTCTCACTAGTCAGGCCAGCGAAGATTGCTTGGCCGCGATTTAATAGGAAATTAAAGTATTCATATTTAAGAATAAGGCTTACTTCACAGAGGCCTAAAACTTAAAAAGCCCAAAAGTAGTAAACTACCTTTGGGCTTTTAAAATGGTCGGAACGACTGGATTCGAACCAGCGACCCCTAAGCCCCCAGCTTAATGCGCTACCAAGCTGCGCTACGTTCCGATTAATTCCATCTGCGAGGTTTCTGGTTATAGCGAATGGTGGTAAGTTTGTCTAACGATAAGGAGTTAGGGTGGCAGAACCACTTAAGAATATTTATACCAGAGAGTACGTAGAGAGGCTCGCTATGGAGCTTATAGCTGCAGGCGGCGAGTTGGTTAAAGCTGATTTTTGCAGTGCGGCCATGGGGAATGCTTGGGAGAGTTTGGAGTTAAAAGAGAGGACTACTCGCCTAAGGAAATGTCTTTATGAATTTTTACCCTCAACTTACCAGGATGCCCTCCCCATAATTTTAAAGGCCGCAAATACTTTTGGTGGTTATGAAGGCATGTTCTTCCCTGAATATGTTGAGGCCTATGGCCTTGATCATTGGGAAGACTCTATGGCCGCTCTAGAAGTTTTAACAATTTACTCCAGTGCCGAGTTTGCTATTAGGGCCTTTCTTGAAAAAGATCCTCTAAGGGGACAGCAACAAATGCTCTTATGGAGTAAGCACGATAACGAACACATTCGCAGACTCTCTAGCGAGGGAATCAGACCACGTTTACCTTGGGCCAGTCAACTTCTGTATTTTAAAAAAGATCCTTATCCCATTTTAAGAATTCTTGAAAATCTAAACAAAGATGAAAGCCTCTATGTGCGAAAATCTGTCGCTAATAATTTAAATGATATCTCTAAAGATCATCCAGAACTTGCCATAAAGACTGCTAAAAAATGGATCAAAAGTAAGCAACCCCATACTCAGTGGATTGTGAAGCATGGTCTACGCACGCTTTTAAAAGCTGGTGAGCCTAGTGCCCTGAAAATCTTTGGCCACGGTGGAAGTGACTCCTTTGAGTGCGAGGCTTTTGAGCTGGAACAAAAATCAGTAAGTTTAGGTGAAGGTCTCTCTTTTGACTTTACTATTGATGTCCGCAAACAAGGACCTTTTCGCTTTGAGTATGCCCTTTATTTTTTTAAAAAGAATGGTACCCACACGCGGAAGGTTTTTAAAATTACTGAAAAAGAATTAGAAGTTGGTGCCTATGAAATTGATAAGGTTCACCCTTTTAAAAAAATAAATACTCGAGTTCACTATGAGGGCCTTCACTTTGTGGAGCCTATTGTGAATGGAGTCTCTTGTGGTAAAAAGCCTTTCTTCTTGTGGTTAAAGAAACCTAACTACATGGTTTATATGCTTTTGACGGTTAAGAATACTATCTACACCGGTATCACCACAGATATTAACCGCCGTTTTAATGAGCACTTAAGTGGGGTGAAAGGGGCCAAGTACACAAAGGCCAATGCTCCTAAAGAACTTCTTTATATAGAAGCCGCTAAAAACCGTTCAGAAGCTCAAAAGAGAGAGGCCGCCATTAAGAAACTAAGTCGCTCCAAAAAAGAGGCAATGTACCTACTTAAGTAGTCAGAAGTACAATCAAAAAACACCGACCTTTTAACTCAAGAATTGCTCTTGAATTACCGATATATTGTTATGGAAAAAAAGAGTGACCTCCAGAGCTGGGGGGATAATGCAGAAATAAAAAGCTTCATTCTCATCAAGAGAATGGTGAATCGCCTTTTGGATGGTTTCTTTCACTTTAAAAAGAGAAAAGGTGAAATCGTTGCAGGTTCGGCAACCTTCTTTTCTTTATTAAGTTTCGGCCCCATTCTTTTGACTCTTATCACGCTTTCAGGATTCTTTTTTCCAACACCAGATGAAGCAAAAAACTTTGTACTTGGGGCGATCAATAATAATTTTCCAAATCTTGCTCCTTGGATTTTTAAATCGATCTCTCAAATTGTTACGACCCAACTGAAGGGTGATACAGGTTTTAACTTTTTAAACTTCTTTGTTTTGGTCTATGCCTCGCTTGGGGTTATTAGCTCCCTTCACTTTGGTCTAAAGACAATTTCAAAAGAAGAATCTAGTGGTGGTTTTCTCTTGGATGATATGCGCTCTCTTATAGCGGGAGTCAGTGTAGCCTTATTTATGGGAGGCTTCTTAATGTTGAGTTCTCCCAATATTTTAAAAGGCTGGCTATATACCAGTAATGCCTCTTGGAATGACTTTAGTGACACCTTGATAGCTTATAATGTTTTGCCGGCCTTGTGCTCTCTTGGGTTCTTTACCTTTTATTATCAATGGTCGACACCAAAGAGTATCTCTTTAAAAGAGAGCTTCTATGGTGCCTCAACTTTTGTTGCGACCTTTATGGTAGGGAAGTCTTTCTACTGGGTTTACCATCTTTATACTAAAGATACTTTAAGCCAGAGTTATGGGAATTTTTATACTTTAGTTGTTGCCGTTCTTTGGGTTTATTATTTGATGTGCGCCTTCTTCTACGGAGCAAGTGTCGCGTGTGTGAGAGAGCGAGAGATTTATCAAGGTCAACTTATGGTGGGGAAACCTGTTCGAAAGAAAAAAATTGAGAAGAAAAAAGCACCTGTAGCTATAGAAGAAGACTTTGATGATTTTGAAGAGTTTGACGAAGAAGACGCCGCTTAATCGAAATCACCCTCTAGGTAATCAAGATATTTTTCATTTTCATCATCTTCACTATCTGTTTCGAGTTGAAGCTCGACAGGTATATTTGGGTCTACTGATTTTGAATATTCATAAGGGCAGTTTTGGCAGCCGCTATGACAGCAATATCCTCTTTTTAGATGAAATTGTTTTGAGAGAACCATCATACCTGCGTCATTGATATGATAATCCACACCGTTGACGAGTACACCTTCGCTGGAACTTTCTTGAGTGTTTTTGTTTGCTTTATCCTTCTTCATTTCCAACTTAGACTCTTAAATTTTAGGGAGTTAGGGGGTTTATCGGCCCTTAATTCTAAGGGCCGATAAAAATTAGGATTTGTGTGTAGGGCCCTTATATCCACAAGGGCCTTCCCAAAGGTGGCATATAGGTAACATGGGTATTTTGGAATGAATAGGAAAAGTTTTGGCGGACTGTGTTGTTCATATGTAAATAGTCAGAAATATTGAGTACTTTTGACTTTTGCTTGAGCATTACGTGAGGCAACTTTAATATAGAGAGATATAAATTTATTTAATGGGACCAATGTATCAAAGGAATAAAAATGGAGCATATCTGGACAAGTGCCTACGAAGAAGGCGTACCGAGTGAAATTAACCCAAAGGAATATTCATCTCTTATTGGGGTTTTAGAAGACTCCTTTAAAAAGTTTGAAGATAAAGAATCTTTTTACTGCATGGGAAAATGTTTTACTTGGGGTGAGATTGAATTACTTTCACGAAAATTTGCCAGCTACCTTCAAAATGATCTTGGCCTTAAAAAAGGTGACCGTGTCGCTTTGATGATGCCCAATATTTTACAATACCCAATAGCTCTCTTTGGAATTCTTAGGGCGGGTATGGTCGCGGTAAACGTTAACCCTCTTTATACGGCACGTGAATTAGAGCACCAGCTTAATGATGCTGAGGTCGGAACAATCATTATATTTGAAAACTCCTGTAAGACTCTTCAGGAAATTGTCGACAATACTCCGGTAAAAAATATCTTAACTACGGGGATTGGTGATCTGCTTGGTTTTCCAAAAAGCATGATTGTTAATTTTGTTATAAAGCATGTGAAAAAGATGATTCCTGATTGGAACTTACCTCAAGCAAAGGATTTCAAGACTGAGCTCTTTGATGCTAACGGTGATGGTTATACTAGGCCCGATCTAAACCTTGAGGATATTTCCTTTCTTCAATATACAGGTGGTACGACGGGTGTATCAAAAGGCGCAGTACTTACCCATGGTAATATTGTGGCCAATATTGTTCAGGCAAGGGCATGGATTAGTAAATATATCAAAGAAGGAGAGGAGACAATCATTACGCCTCTTCCCCTTTACCATATCTTCAGTTTGACTGCGAACTGTATGATCTTCGCAACGATGGGTGCTAAAAATATTCTCATTACTAATCCAAGAGATATGCCGGGCTTTATTAAAGAATTAAAGAAGCATAAATTTACTGCTTTCACAGGAGTGAACACGCTCTTTAATGGTCTCTTAAATAATCCTGAGTTTAAAGATGTCGATTTTAGTTCTTTGAAGCTAACTCTTGGCGGTGGTATGGCCGTTCAAAAAGTCGTTGCAGATCGTTGGAAGGAAGTAACTGGGGTTCCACTCATTGAGGCCTATGGTCTTACTGAAACAAGTCCCGCTGCATGTATTAATCCGATGAATTTGAAAGCTTATAATGGGAAAATTGGTGTACCCATTTCTTCTACTGAAATGATTATTCTCAATGATGAGGGCGAAAGACTTCCAACTGGTGAAGTGGGGGAAATTGCGATTAAAGGACCTCAAGTCATGCAAGGTTATTACAAAAGACCTGAAGAAACGGCCAACGTTATGACGAGTGATGGGTTCTTCAAAACTGGTGACCTGGGCTTTATGGATGAAAAAGGTTTCTTTCAAATTGTTGACCGTAAAAAAGATATGATTCTTGTTTCTGGTTTTAATGTCTACCCGAATGAAGTCGAAGAAGTGGTTGTCAGTCACCCAAAAGTTTTTGAAGCAGCAGCAATTGGTGTTCCGGATGATAAGTCTGGTGAGGCCGTGAAAGTATTTGTTGTTAAATCGGATGAAAGCTTAACCGTTGAAGAACTTAAGGCTCACTGTAAGGAAAGCCTTACTGGTTACAAAGTTCCACGCTTATATGAATTTAGAGATGATCTTCCTAAAACAAATGTAGGTAAAATTCTAAGAAAAGACTTACGTAATGAAGAGCTGGCCAAAATTAAGAAGAGCTAGAGTCTAAAATTAACTTAGAGACACTAAAAAAGTGAATAGAAAAAAACTCTGTAGGCCTCAAAAGCTTATGGAGTTTTTTTTTACCCATAAACATCGGCAAATACTCGTGAAACTTTTATCTGATTAGACTTTCTTCACTGTCTATTCTTTAGACACTATAAATTCTGCCTTAACGTACTTCTGATGAGTTAGCCCCCTAATTCTTGGCACAAGGATTGCTCCTTATAAGGTATGGAAAAGGCTAAAAAATGATAAAAAATGTATTAACATCAGGCCTCATTCACTTTTTGTGCTTTCAGCTCCTTTATATCGGAGTGATCGATGACATTGGTCAATATGGTGCCAATCGTACTCCGGCATCCTTTGAACATAAATATACCTTAGAAGGTCTCACCAAATTATTAGTTGAGTTTAAAGCAGTTATTAAGGGTAAAGAGCTTGAGCCTGATTGCGGTGAAAGCCCTGAAGCTGAAATGACGGATGAAGAGCTTATGCTTCAAAGTCTTTTTGGTGACAACACAATGGTCTACACCAGAGAAGATCGAGCGTTCTACAAATATGTTGA
>Ga0129324_10000858_pt1 | contig 21019 bp, 30 predicted proteins | sample CPBDNA_7_FD_96879 | JGI IMG/M metagenome (GOLD analysis project Ga0129324, IMG submission 96879) | Freshwater to marine salinity gradient microbial communities from Chesapeake Bay, USA - CPBay_Spr_15_0.2_DNA | ecosystem: Environmental > Aquatic > Marine > Coastal | place: USA: Chesapeake Bay... | reverse complement strand
ATCCCATACGCTTGCACCATGGTCCTTCATATTTTGTAATTTTCTTTAAACATTGTGTTATATATTTTTCTAGATCGGATGGCATATATATATTTAAATGATAAAATATTTGATTAAATGTAAATAATATTTATATATATATACTAAATGAATTTAACAATTATTGGAAAATCTATAGAAACCTTTACAATGACTAATATTTCTAAAACTAAAAAAATTACATTAAATATTAAAGAAAGAAATAAAGAATTAGAAAAATATCTACAAGAAGTAGATAAATTAAAAATTGAAATAGAAAACATAACTTGTTCTTTGAAAAAAATGAAAAGTTTGAACAAACTAGATAAATTAGAACAAAATATAAAAGATATCTGTAAAAATATATAGTAATATTATATAATGGAAATTCTTATTTTTTATTTTATTATTTTAATTATTTTATTATTTATATTATATTTCACTAAGAGTTCTATAAAAGAAGGTATGATCGTAGATAGTAATGCAATGCAAGATAATGTTTATTCAAAATATGGTATTAAACTAGATAAAGAGAACAATAATCTTATATATAAAGGAAAAACAATTAATTATATGGATAATTTTAATAATGAAAAAGGGATTAAAATATCAAACGATAAAATTAAAACTAACGATTTATTAACAAAAACTGGATTTCCTGTTTGTAATTTTATAAAGTGGAATAATGACCTTGATAGTGAAAGTAATTTATTAAATATTAACAATAAATTAAAATTTCCTTTAGTTGTAAAAGATAATTATGGAGAGAAAGGTATAGGGGTTTACACAGATGTTTATACAAATGATGAATTAATTGATAAGATAAAATCTTTAAAAAAAAATAATAGAAATTCTATTTTAATAGAAGAACAGGCAGTGGGTGACAAATATAGAGTGATGATATTTAATGATAAATTTATATACGCTAATAAACAAATTAAACCAGTTATTACAGGGGATGGTGTGTCTAGTATTCAAGAGTTAATTGATAATTATCCTAAATCTATTAATATAATAAATACTAACTTAATAAAACAACAAGGATATAAATTAAATGATATACCTAAAAAAAATAAGACTATAGATGTTACTAATGTGTTAAATTCAAATAATGGAATACAAGAAGTACCTGCAAAAGAGTGTGATGTACATCCTGTTAATTTAGATATGTTTTCTAGATTGAATAAACAGATAGGATTAAATTTAACCGGTATAGATTATATCGGACCTGATTTAAGTATTCCATATTTAAATGGTGGAAAAATAATTGAAGTTAATCCATATCCTGCTTTCAATATTACTGAGCAAAAGAAACCATATGTAGCAAAAAATTGGGTAGATGCATTAAATAATTTTGATTATAATTAAATACATTTTATATAAAATTTAAAATGTATTTACTTAAAAAAAAGTACTATATAATTACTTATTTCCTAATTAGAGCCAAAATAAATAATATTTTAAATATTTTAAATATATATTTAATAAACATAAAAAACTCATTATAAATTCTTTTGCTGTAATATTTGGATTTTTTTTAGCATATACATTAAACTATAAATCTTCTAAAAAACAATCTCTTATGTTGATATGGAATGATAACTGCTTTCATATTCATCATTGGATTAGTTATGGTATATTATTATTAGCAATGCTATTTGTAAAATTTTTTCCTATAGAAATAGATTATATAGCTATATTTTTTATTGTAGGATTAATATTAGAAGATTTTTTATATAGAGATATTTTTCAAGTAAGAGAGAAGTGTAACAAAATGTGTAAGTTTGTTAATAAATAAAAAATTAACTCATTTGTATCTTTTATATAATAAATAAAAACATTTATGTAATTTATTATATAATCAATCTAATTCTCAATACTTGCTTCATATTTGCCTCCTTTTGATAAATTATCTACTGCCCATAATGGCTGTAAATTTGTATAGTGAAAACATTTTTTTTGCTCTTCTTCATTCTTTAAATCAAAACTACAACATGGTTTTATGTGGTCCAGGTGCCATTCTCCGTGATTTTCCCACGTCATACCCTCTGTAAATTTGGCTTCCAGATACCCTTTGAGGAATGGTAATTCACAGCCTGTTAGTTCCATAGTTGAAAAACCCTTTTCTATATTACGTCTATTTAATGCGGAAGCAAGTCGTGACCGTAAAGTTTTTACTAATTTGAATGTTGGGTCAATTAATATTCTATTTTTTTCATAAATCAACTGTTTTTGTGTTAATTGTTCTCTATTATCTTTTCTCCACGATGATATACATTCTTTGCAATCATTTCTTAATTCGTCCCAATGATTTTTTGCGAAGTTATAATTAATTAATGATTTCCATTCCTTACAACTACAACATTTTTTTCCAATAATATCATCTATAGTTTCATGAATAACTCTATGTTTTGATGGCTGTCCTTTTACTTTATCGCCCAATTCATTATCGTTCTTTATTTCTTCCCAAGAAGGTACATCTATTTTTTCAGTAGTAACATTTTGTATTCTAAATTCATAACCCCCTGTTGTTTTTAAATTTCCTTTAATTACTTTATTAATATTTGGCTTACACAATCCCAAGCATTCAGCAGCGTCTGCTTGGGATTTATACTCATTCCATGTTTCATCATTTACTTTTTTTGCAAGTATTATGGTTTTATTTTCTTGATTTTTATTTTTGTCTCCATACATTTTATTATATAAAGATACTCTTTCTTTATTTGTTTCTCTCCATTCTCTAGCTTTTTCACGACAACATAAACATTTTTTAAATACTTTTTCTCCACACGTAAAATCAATTATATCTTTTTCTTTTTTGCATCCAGAACATTTAACCATTATAATAATATATCTATTTAAATCTTTAAGTAGTTATATTACAATATATATAAGGGGGTTACATTCCACCACCTCTCAATCGGAGGACCAAATGAAGTGTACTCTCTTTTTGGACATTATAGTCTGCTAATGTGCGACCATCTTCAAGTTGCTTACCAGCAAAAATCAATCTCTGCTGATCGGGTGGGATACCCTCCTTATCTTGAATTTTTTGTTTAATATTGTCAATACTGTCAGAAGGTTCTACCTCTAATGTAATTGTTTTACCAGTTAATGTCTTTACAAATATTTGCATCTTATATTTAGATATAGTAATGCTTTTTTAAATAGTTTAATTATAATATTTTCTCCTATAAGGGTTTGGTTTAATGTAAGAATCAGGAGATATAACTACAGTCTTCTGAGGAGCAGCTCGCCAATATGACGGGTGTGTATATATTGTGTTTGTTGAAGAAGGAGATGATGAATCAGAATTTCCTAAAACTCCTAGAATTGATAAAATTATTATTATTATTAATACTGATCCTAGACCAAAAAATAGATTTTGACTATCCATATATATATTTGTAAAGATAATGTTATAATTTAATATAAATATTTTCCCATTTAAGTATATAATGGTTAAAGTTACTCCAAAAAAACCTCAAAAAGAGTATGTTGGTCAATTTAAAAATATTATATGTTTATTGCTAGTTGTGTATTTTTTTCTTTTGTTCTCAGTGTTTATTTTAAAAAGAAAAACATTTGATACATTTGATAGCACTTTAGTATATATTACATTTTTAACACAAATACTATCATTGTACAGTTGTTTTGTAAAATGGAATGCTAATTTGTTAATGTATACGCATTATTTATTTGTAGTAATGTTATATGTAGTTTTAATGTCTAAAAATGTATATCTATTATCATTTTATTTATTAGTGGTTATAGGTATTATTATTGGATGGAAATTAAATAATGATAAATGTGTATTTGATAAATTAAGCTGGGACATAGAATTTATGGGAATTAAATATAATAATAAAAAGAAAACATCTAAATTTATGATTTATATATTAATGGTTCTGTATCCACTTAAAATATGGTACTCAAAGAAGTAATAAAATAATAATAATAATAATTAATTATTATTTTAAAAAATTAATTGATAAAAATATAAAATAAGTAAAATACTTAATTTGAGTAGGCAAGACCTCCCATACCACTCATGACACGAAGGACATTGTAGTTAGTGGCATAGACACGGACCTTAGCAGTCTTGGTTCCCTCAACAGTGGCGTTGGAAAGAACAAGTTGAAGAGTAGCATTATCAATTCTGGAGAAGTTACATGTTCCGGATGGTTGATGTTCCTCAGGGCGAAGAGCGAATGAGTAAACATTAATACCAGTATCGGGGTTTCTGGTGTGGTAATCAAAAGGTTGAACAAGGTCAAAGTAGGTACCTTCACGCTCAGAGAATCTGTCTTGTCCGTTAAGTTGTAACTTGGCAGTAACAACTGGGTTCTCACCCCAACAGTTCATTAATAGAGCGGTCTCAGCAAGAACGAATGTTCCAGCATCGGAAAGACCAGAGTTTTGGATTTGTTGTTGGTTAGGTGCTGCAACAACAACACCTAAAGGTCCACCGGCAACAGAACCTTGTGAAAGTCCACCGTTAGCTTGGAAACCAACATTAGGAAGATTGTAAGCATTACTAGCATTACCAGCAACATTACCAGGGTTTGTTGTCCACCATTGTTGAGTAGTTACATCAACGGCACCAGCATCGTGGAAAAGACCATCTTCAGTGATGAATGATTGACTGGTCTCAGCAATAGATTGAGGTCCACCGAATGAATGGATAGCACTTGGTAGAGCATCAATAGCATCGGAATAGTTGAAAGGTTGGGCACCAAGAACTCTGTTAAGAGTTTGACCACACTCAAGAGAAGCACAGTAATCAACATTCTCATCAGGTTGAACAACCCAGATGAGTTCCTTAACAGGGTGATTGAAATTGAGCTTAATCTTGTTGGAAGAAGAACCAACAGATTCATCACCAGTGAATTGAATTTGCTCAATTAAGTACTCGTGAGGGTTTTGTGCCATTCTGCGTCTCTCATCAGTATCAAGGAAGACATAGTCAACATAAAGTGATGCAGCAACAAGAGATTGGTTATAAGCAGTAACAACCTTAGAAGATCCAGTTCCAGGAGCACAGTTAACTGCGTTTAATGAGTAAGAAGCCCATAAGCACTCATCAATAGGTCTGATATCAAGATTGATCTTAACCTCGTGGTATTGAAGAGCAATAAGAGGAAGAGCAAGTCCAGGGTTGGTACAGTACCAGAATTGGAATGGAATGTAAAGAGTTGTCTCAGGAAGAGCATTACGAGGAGCACATACTTGACGAGGAGCAAGAGACTCACAAGGTCCATCAACATCATTGAAAGAAGGATCAGTGATGTATGTTAGTTGAGTAGTCATACCAACCATTTGTAAGTATCCACGCTCTTGTTCAGAAGTCATGGTAAGTTGGTTCCAGATGTGCATCCAGTCACCATATTGACGGTCAATTCTTTGACCTCCAATCTCAACCTCAACTTGAGCAATAAGTTGCTCTCCAGGGTAATCTAACCAACGGGCATAAACACCGTCGGATCCAGTACCGACATTAGCCATTTGTTGATTGATCTCAGGAAGAGTAACTTGAAGATAAGTTCTGTATGCAAGATCACCATTTCTGCTGATAGTACATGTGACTCTTCGTCCGAAATCGGCTTGTCCATTGAAAGTTTGTTCAATAGATTCAATTGCAAAGTTTGTGTATCTGCGATAAGAAACTTTCCAGAAAGTAATTTGAGGGTTGCCAGTAAGATATACATCTTGGGCACCGTAAGCTACGAGTTGCATTAATCCACCTCCCATGGTTATATTATTGCTAAATATTTTTTTTTTATAATAAAAATCTAATATACTAGATAAAATTATTTAATTAAATTAAAATTAAAATTTTCCTTCAAAAATGTATTGATATATGAATCAGAAAGTATTTCTTTTTTACCTTCATGTTTTTTTGAAAAAATATATTCATTTTTTTGTTTTTTAATAGTCCATCCATTATTTAATCCATTATAAATAAAAGCTAATATGTATTTTTCTTTGTTATCTGATATAGGATGAGCTGATACATTTAAATTATCTAAAGTATAAATTTTTGTATTTTTATTAGTTAATATAAAACAATTATCTTTCTTTTTAATTTTCCATTCATTTTCTAAATAATTCTTTAAATATGACATGATATTTAATGTTTGAATAGTTATTTTGTCAATGTCTAAATTATCTATACAAATATTCATTTGATTAATAGAGAGAAAACATAATTTAAATATTAACTGAAATACTTATTAAATAAATTATATATTAAATACAAAAATTATTATTTATTTATATAAATGCCATCTTTTAAGCATAAGACCAATAAAAAAATTGTATTAGATGAAAAAAGTATTACTACATTAGATAGCAAACATAAGAATATTGAAAAAGAATTTGATAAAGAAAAAACAGAAATATTACCAAATTTAAGGTCCAAAAAACGATATTTAACAAACTTATTAACTGGAAATATATCAATTGAACAAAAATTGGAAATCAACGATCAATTAAATGATATTTCCGATCAAATCAAATATATAAAACAAAATAAAAAGAAGTATTATTTAAATAATAATAAATATATATTTGATTATTTTGAAACAAAAAAAAATGTTTCTGAGGATAATAATAAAATAAAAATTTTAAATTCTTTTTTTAAAATTAAAACCGACGATAGTAAAGATGAAGATACTGATGAAAATAAAGATAATATACAAAAATACTTGTCAAATTTAGATGAATCTTTTATTGATATAAATAAATTTATTTATGAAACAGATATTTGTAATTTTTGTCACAAAGGTGAACTTATTCCAATAGATCATGAAGGAATAATGGTTTGTAATAATTGTCATAAACATATTCAATACTTAGTTGAAAATGAAAAACCATCATATAAAGAACCTCCCAAAGAAGCTTGTTTCTATGCTTACAAAAGAATTAATCATTTTAGAGAAATACTTGCTCAATTCCAAGCAAAAGAAACAACTCAAATACCTGATATTGTTTTAGAAAATATTAAAAATCAAATAAAAAAAGAAAGAATTGATTTAAAAAATCTAACAAATAAAAAGGCAAAAGAAATATTAAAAAAATTAGGTTACAATAAATATTATGAACATATACCATTTATAAAGGACAAATTAGGTATTAAACCTCCTGTTATGACTCCAGAATTAGAAGAGTCTTTATGTAATTTATTTATGGAAATTCAAGGTCCTTATGCAAAATTTTGTCCTGATGATAGAGTAAATTTTTTAAATTATTATTATACTGTTTATAAATTATGTGAATTATTAGATCAATCTCAATTTTTACCTTATTTTCCTATGCTAAAAGATAGAGAAAAACGCATTGAACAAGATGAAATCTGGAAAAAAATATGCGCAGAATTAAACTGGGAATTTATTCCTACTATTTAAAATTGAAGTTTATTTTTCAATTCTTCAAATACTTCTTTCATATATTCTCTATGTAGAGGATCATATGAAAATACTTCATCAACAATTACCTTTGGTAGGAACTCAAAAAGAGGATGTAAGAGAGCCATTTTGATTAGTTATCATATACATTTTGTATAAATTAGAATTTATTTAAAAGATAAACTTAAATTTTTTTTTATTTTTAATTTTTTTAAGATCTTCTACGCATAGATTTTCTATAATCATAGCGAATACTCCATTCTCCTTGCCCAGCACAATTTTCACAACAAAAGTGATATAAATTAGTTAATATTATTACTGATTCAGATTCGTCACTATATCTTGTTATTATTTCGCTACAATATTCATTGTCACATTCTTGTTCAATTAATTCATCAAATACAGGAGACATATTCCATTTATGATGAGCAAACATAAGATCATTCATAACGTCTTTCATATTTTCCCTGTGTAGAGGATCATATGAAAATATTTCATTAACAAGTACCTGTGGTAAGATTTTAACAAGAGGATGTATTACCATATTGATTTAATATCAAGTAAGAAAGATTATTGATAAGAGAGAAATAAATTGAAAAATAAACATGACCGTCGTTATATGTGTAGTAGATATGATTGTGAAACAAATTGTTATGATAATTTTCTAGAAACAAGTATAATATTTCATAATTTTAGGTTTTGCTGCGAAGAATGTGCTGGCGAAGGAGAAGATGAAATTAGACGGGATATGGTGATCTTCTCACGCACTAGACCTCCTTTTAACAGCAATAAGCAAATTTTTAAAATTTAACTAAAGTATTTTTTTAAATAAATTTAATATATAAATGAGTTCTAATAATCAAATTGGTAAATATGATTTAGCTTATTCAGATAAAGTATATTTTCCAGAATCACTATTAGATGGATGGTTAGCTGTATCTGCTGTATTATTAACAACAAGTTTATTATTTTATCACATGTCAAGAGTAAAATCTATTAAAGTAGAACCATTTTTGGCAAAAATAATTTGTTTAGGATTAATAGTTATATCTACTGCATACATGTGTTATGCATTATTTCCATATACTAAGCGTATGAATTATACTATTAAATTGTGTAAACAATTACATGAATGTTCGGATGAACAAATGAGAGAATTAAATATATTAAAGTGGTCTTATTTATTTTTAGGAGGTGCTACATTAATTATTCAATCTGTTATTATGTACTTAGTATTTACTACAATTTAATCTAGACAAATAGTTTCAAATATTTTACTCGTAACAAGATATGGGTCACAATTAGAACTAGGTCGTCTATCTTCAAAATATCCACAATTATTTTTTAATGTATCAAATCCTAATCTTGTAGATGCTCCTCTATTTGATTCCCCTGATGTGAATACATCATAATTGGATGTTTCATATTTTCCATTCATTCGTTCTCTATTATTTTCACCATATACTTCCATATGTTCTTTATGTTTTTTGCTTAATTTATCAATACCTTCTCTAATAAAGATTATTCCAGAAGTATCTGATGTTCCTTCTCTCATATTTTTTGTACTAAAATTAGTATGACAACCAGAACCATTCCATTCACCTTTTAACGGTTTGGGTGAAAAATCTATAACCAATCCATCTTCTTCTCCTAATCTCTCTAAAATATATCTAGCTATCCATAAATGATCTCCTGCATTTATTCCAAGTAAAGGACCAACTTGAAATTCCCATTGTCCTGGAGCAACTTCTGCATTTATTCCAGAAATTTTTATACCAGCTTTAAGACAATAATCTAAGTGCTTTTCTACAATTTTTCTCTCAAAAATATTATTTTGTCCAACTCCACAATAATATTTTCCTTGGCTACTATTACTAGTATAACCTAATGGAACTAAACCTCGCATAATAAAATATTCTTGTTCTAAACCAAACCATGGTTCCTCTTGTAATTTTGAATTAAATTTTTCATTAGCTTTATGTCTTGTATTAGATTGTAAAGGTAACAAATTAGAATCATATACATCACATAATACCAAACTACTGTTATCTCTAAAAGGATTATTGAATAATGCTCTTGGAATTAAATTAACATCTGAATTATTCCCACTAGCTTGACCCGTTGAACTACCATCAAAATTCCATAAAGGAATATTATTTAATACTATTTTTTTAATATTAGAATCATATAAAACTTTTGTTTTACTTCTAAGACTATTACAGGAGTCAATCCATATATATTCTAATGTATAATATGTCATTTATGTATTATTTATATTTATTTGTTTAAGTTAATTAAAAAAATTAAAAATTGAAGTGTAAAATATATAAATGATACTTATAATCTGAAAAAATGGAAGAAATTAATTGGAAACTTGTTAATAGTAAACTACCGAAAGTTCTTGTAGATAAAATAGGTGAGTATAATCCTGAACATAGAAATAAATGGAAAATAGTGAATGACGAGTTAATAGATGCAACATTATTTGAACAATGTCAAAATTATGATTGTGATATATGGGATCATAAAATATTTATGAGATCAAAAAATATACTATTCAATACTTGTTACTTTTGTTCATATGAATGTCAGGAAATAGGTGAAGATGATATGCGATATTATTATCGTAAATCATTGAGAAAAAAAATATCAACCAATTGTTTGGAGAATCTACCGTCACTAGGATAATGAATCCCTCCTATTACTCTTACATTATCACATTTTTCAGCTATATCATTTAATTCTTGTTGTTTTTCTGGGAATATTTTTCCTAATTTATTAGCTAAATAATATGCTTGTAATGCATGTCCAGCAGGATATGCAGGAGTATTATCAGTATTAGATAGTAAAAAATTTATATTGGGATCTATTTGATATGGGCGAGCTCTATTTATTGTATATTTAAAAAAAAGAATAATTGAATAAACATCAAATTGTGTTATTAATTTATCTAATTCTTTAACAGAAATAGGTACAATTTTTGTGAAAGCATAACTGACAGTTCGGTCGGTTAATTTAAAAAATTCTACATCATTATGGGTACGAGTTTTAATTTTTGTTTTAACTTCTAATATTTCTTTTTCATTATCAGGATAAATAGGAATTGTTGGTAAATATTTTATATATCTTTTTCCAGACATGATAAGTAGTAATAAATATACAATAATTAGTAATAATATGTTCATATAAAAATGAGAATATTATTTATTTAAAATCCACCTGGGAATCTTACAAGGTTTGCACCGATACCGAATCCAGCACCTGATCTTGCACCAACAGCTAAGCTAGGTACATATGTATCAAGAATACTAAATGTTGCAGCAGCAGTTAAAGCAATGAGAGCAACTTCATCTAAGTTGAGTGCTTTCTTTGGAATAGCATAAGCAGCAATAGCTACCATTAATCCCTCAACAAGATATTTAATTGCTCTTTTAACGAGTTCACCTAAATCTAACATTCCGCCTGTCATAGTTATATAAATAAATAAGAAAAAAATATATATATATATAATTGTTCGTAAAACACTTAAAAAATAAATATATATTTTACTTATAATGAGTTTCTCTAAACCTGTAAACCCTAATGATCCTCCAGTAGGAGTAACCTTAAAAAATAATGATGATGGCTCAAGTAATCCTAAATATATTGATTTACTAGATGAGGATAAAGCAATAGCTGGACAAAAATTTGCATGTTTATCATTTATTTCACCTGAAGATATTTTAAAACAAAAAGAAATATTCTTTTTTGAAGAATTTCTAAAAAATTGGGATTTCTCTAAATCAATGGAAAAGTTTTTACAGTTTCTAAATTTTGCTTCTTATAAATATGGTATTGATTTTGATAAATTAACAACTGACTTTCAAGATTTCGCAAAAGACGAGAAAGATAATTTAATTTCAACAACTTTAGAAGATGATTATAAAACATTTTTGGATAATAAAGAGGAGGAATTACAACACGAGTTTGATGAGAAGCATACATTTCAAACATCTATTAGAGGTATAAAAGTTAGAGGTGTTTTCCCTACACAACAAGAAGCTGAACTAAGATGTAAAATGTTACGACAATCAGATCCTAATCATGATGTATATGTAGGACCTGTAGGAATGTGGGTTCCTTTCCACCCAGAGGCATATAAGACAGGAAAAGTAGAATATATGGAGGAAACTCTAAATGAACTTATGAGTGAGAAGAAAGTAAATGAAGAGAGAGCAAAGGATGAGTTTGATCAAAGAGTAAAAGAGACAAAAATGCAAGCTATGGAGGATAATAAGAAAAAGGCTGAGGAATCTGGTAATAAATTAACACAGACAATTAATAAAGAAGGAAATTTAGTTTCTGTAGCAAATATGAGTACAATGGAAGATGAAATGGGAGAAAGTGCTAGTAGGGATGATATTAGAAAGCAACTATTTGAAAATGAAAATGTTGTAACTGATATAAATACTGATAAAGGATTAAGTAATCTTCAAATCAACCAAGATTCATCAAAGAAAGAAGATTAAATATAATATTTAAAAATACATTTATATATTATATATTATGGTTTTTGGAAATAATACCGAAGAAGATAAAAAGAATGACATAAGAAAAAATATTATGGAATTAAAAAGAAATATAAAACAATTATATTTACAAATTGAAGATATAAATAATGAAATAATGATGAGATGTATTGATACATATTCAGAACATCAATATGAGAGATATCGTGATGATGGTCCTTATGCTGAATCATACTGGATTTGTAAATATTGTGGATATGAAAAATAAGATAAAGACATTAATATATAAATAATATTAATGTTTCCAAAAATTAAAACACTTATATATCCTTTATTGTGGAGTAATCCTAGTTTTACATTATGGTGTAACAATAACGTCATAGAAAAAACATATGATATTAATATTATAAAAAATCAGTATAATGTTACAGGAAGCTATTATTTTAAGAGTAGATTTTTTGATAAAGAAAGTGTTTATTCACCATGTAATAAAGACATTCTTACATGTGATATTTATATTTATCATAATAATGATGTTTATCATGAAAATATATGTGAACATTTAATTTATTTAAAAAATGACAATAGACATTATCATAGTGAGATTAATTATAAATTATTAAAAAATAAAATACCAATAAAAAAAAATGAAATAGACAAAGAATTATTTGATGAATTAAACAGGATCATCCCAATTATTTAAATCATCGTCTGGTAATTGTATAATACTATCAAATGTAGTGGGTAATTGTTGATTACTAATTGATTCTTCTAATATTTTATGACTTTTTAATGTATTAACTAATTTTTTTCTATTTCCTAATACCAATTCTCTATCTCTTATGTAATTTTTATTTCTAGATTTTGAATCCATTATAGATTCAAATTCTGTAGTCAAAGCTTGTTTTGTTTCCACTAATGTAATATATTCTTCTTCCATTGAAATCTTAATTTTATTCCACTCTTCTAATTTAGCTACTGGATCTTGATGTTCCCATAATTTATAATTAGTATATGGACCTAATATATCCATTCTAAATTCTATTTTATTGTGAAGATTTCCATATTTTTCTCTAAGATTATGTATTGCTTCTTTTTTTTCATCAAATTTATAATACTTAGATACTGATAAAATAAGACTGATATAAGTTGAAATAGAAATTCCATTAACAGATACTATTGGTTCAGGTGTTTTAAAATATTCTTTTGTAGATTGTAAAAAATCCAGATAGAGTAGAAAAGACAATAACAGATATTTGAATATAATTAATTTTTCTATTTAATTCGGCATATTTTATATCTAATAATCGTTTATTAGATTTGCATTCTTTAAGAATATATAAATTATTTTTTATTAAAGATTCAAGTTCATTTTTAAAAATAACAAATTCTTTACACGATAAATTTAGAGTAGAATCAATGATGGAATGTGGAATACTGTCAATTATATTATTTTCTAATAATGTAGTTGTATTATTTATTTGTGTGTGTTGATTCATCTCTAAATTTATGTGTTCTTCTTCTAGATGAGTATTATTACTGGATATATCCAAGATAATATTTCCAGATAAATCCAAGGCATTATTTGTATTATTACTCATTGTATAATAATAATACAAAAAAATAATTTTCTAGATATTACCACTTATTTTTTCTGACACTTATTTTTGGACCAGCTCCTTTTTTTTGTACAGAACCAGGATCATATGGTTCATCTTCATCATCACTATTTAAGTCTTTTGATAACTCCCAAAATTCTTTTGAACCTAATTTAAAATTTGAATGCTGTTGAGCCTTATACCAAAATATTTGATCATTTAATTTATTAGACTTGGAATTATTATTAATAACTAAACATTCAAAATTTTCTGTACATTGATCCATTACTTGACAAAAAGACTCAAATGTTGGAAACATTCCTGCATAATTTTCCCATATTCTTTTTCTATTTGCTATATACGGCTCCCTCAATATAAATACATAATCTATATTTGTTCTTAGATTTGGTGGTATACCAAGAGGGTATTGCATTGTAATTACTAACATAATTTTCCAATGTCTTCCATTCATAAATAACAATCTCATCAGTTTATCTTTTGTCCATTTACTATCATATAAACAATCATCTAGAATTACAAATGCTCGTGGGTCTATACTGGTTCTTTTATAAGCTTCCATTTCTTTTTTTATTTGTTTTAGAACTTGTTTCTGTCGTTTTAATATATTTTCTATAATAGCCGAATTATATTCATCATGAATAAATAATTTTGGGACATGTGAACTAAAAAATCCATTACCTGCTTCAGTACCAGATATTACTGTACCAATAGGAATATCTTGATGATAATATAGTAAATCTCTAACTAAAAAACTTTTTCCAGTATCTCTTCTACCAATTAAAACAATTACAGGGCCTTTATTTTCATCAGGTCTAAAACTAATGTTTTTCATATCAAATTTTTTCAAATCTAAAGTCATAATTATTATTTTAAGAGAAAATAATAATTAATCATTAACGAAAAATTAAGTTAAATATAATTTATAAAATTACTTTATTGTTATAAAGATGGCATTTTCTTTATATTACAAGAAAAATAAAAATGAGAATTTATTTAGGGAATTAGAAGATTCTCTTGAAGTATCTGATATTCAAAATTATTATCCTCTTTATAAAAACTTTTTTTCACTCAATGAAACTAATTATAATGTAATTAGCTTAAATCACAAATATCATTTACAATCATTTACTAGCAAAGAATCTAGAAATATCTTATCAGGAATAATAAAAACAGACTCTGATGAATCAAAGAACACAAATATTTTTTGTAAATTCTCTCCTTTACTAGATCCTCTTAAATCATTAACAGGTAAATATAATGATATTGATTTTATTTTACCTTCCTTAAATAATGATCACTTATGTATTCCTAAATTAATAGATACAAATAATAATTCATATGTAGATACTTTTTTTACATATCTATCAAGTCAATTATATAATTATTATAATTTTCCACACGGAATAGACATGTATGGTTCTTATTTAGCCATTCAAAAAAATTTTACATATAATATTTCTGACGATGTAGAGTACTTAAATGATAGTGACTATTTTCATGATAATATTAATAAAAAGTTTTTTGTTGACAATCAAGATTTTGAATCAATCTTTCATTTAGATTCTAGAAGAAATAAAAGAAAACTAATTATTAATAATGACAATAAGGAAAAAATTACTATAAATGATATATCTGATATTAATGTTGACTTGTTATTAGGTATGAATTCTAATGATATTAAAATTGTAGATTTAAGTAATGTTTGTATTTATAACACGATTATTAAAAAAAATGAATCTAACGATGATTCTGATAATTCGTCATGTAGCTCAAAATCATCAAATACAAACGAATGTTCTGAAAATGAAATATCATCAGATATATGTAGTGAAGAATCTAGTGATTCAGCAACTTCATGTGATGAAGAAGATTTTTTTTGTAAAATAGACAAATTTCCAATTCAAATAATTTGTATGGAAAAATGTGAAAATACATTGGATTATTTAATGGAAAATAATATAATGAAAAACGATGAATGGATATCTTGTTTATTTCAAATTATAATAACTCTTTCTATTTATCAAAAAATATTTTCTTTTACCCACAACGATCTACATACAAATAATATTATGTACATACCCACAGAAAAGCAATTTTTAATTTACAAATACAATAATATTCATTACAAAGTCCCTACATATGGAAGAATTTTTAAAATAATTGATTTTGGTAGATCTATTTATAAATTTGATTCCAAAATATTATGTAGTGATAGTTTTCATTCTAAAGGAGATGCTGCATCTCAATATAATTGTGAACCATATTTTGATTCTAATAAACCTAGATTAGAACCTAATTGTAGTTTTGATTTAAGTAGATTGGCATGTTGTATTTTTGATTATTTTATAGAAGATATTGACGAAGCACCAAAAATAATTAAGAAAAATAAAATTGCTTCTATTATTAATGATTGGTTAACTGATGATAAAGGTAGAAATATTTTATATAAAAAAGATGGTGAAGAGAGATATCCTGAATTTAAATTATATAAAATGATAGCAAGAACTATTCATAATGCTATCCCAGAAAAACAACTAGATCATGAACTATTTAAAAAATATATTATATCTAAAAAAAAATTAAATAACAAATCAAAAATATATAATTTTGATTCTATTCCAAATTTACAATAAATAATTAAATAGTAAAATAATTAATTATTTATTTATTAAAATGCCGGATTATCTACAAAAGCCATTGTAGCTTTACTATCCTTAAGTGATGACACTTCAAATTGAGAATATAGATTTATTCCTAATACACTTGCTATACAAACTAATATAGTTTCTTTAATCAATACTTTTAATGGTTTCTTTTCATCATCAGGTAAGAATTTCATCTCTAAAAATTTAAATAAAAAGAATATAACTGAGATTGCCAATGAATAAAAAAAGATATCATTCATTTTACATTACATGTGAATAAAGATTGGTTAAAATAAACGAAATTAAGTTAATATTTCAATCTCTTCTAAACCGAAGGGAACTTTATTTAAAACCGTTGGTTTATCTAAATAATGTACATCTAATTCACCTAAACTTATTTTTTCTCCTATCTGAATCCTATCTTCTTCCTCTTCCTCTTCCTCTTCCTCTTCCTCTTCCAATTTTCTTGCTTCGTATCTTTCATTACTTATTTTCTCCAGTCTTTCTTCTGTTTTTGGAGCTTCAATATCAGATATAATATTATCAATACTTATTGCTTTATCAATATCGTTAAATTTAATTCTCTCTTGTTCATCTAATGGTTTAATTTCCAGTTCTTCATTCTTTTCAGGCTCCTTATTTTCTTCTGTTGGAATATTATTATCATTATCATCTAATGTATCTACTTTTTCTGTTTCCTCTTCAACAGGATCAATTGATATTATTTCTTCTTTCTCTTCAACTTCTACATTCTCTTCTATTGATTCATCTAAATATACTTTTAAAATATTTTCAACAGGAATATTCTCTCTAATTGAATTTAAAATTTCTTCTCTGATTATTATCTCTAACTCTCTATTGTGTTTTTGTATTTGGAGAGGGGTTATATTTTTTTCAAATAAATATATATTCTTATATGTTTTTCTAGCTGTATTAATATAAATTTTATGAATAAATTCATTTAATTCTGGAACAGAAATATCAATTTTCTTTTGTTTATTTCCCACTCTCATACATGTCAAACTTTTTAATTGAATTATATGTACACAACTAATTAAATCATTTAAATAACCACAATTACTTTTATCTATAATTCGTTTAGTTTCGGTATCTACTATTGTAGTATTCCATTTTGGAATTCTTGCTAAAAAATTTTGAAATGTCATTAGATACTTTTCTAATTCATTATTTTCATCACATAATACCCATGCTTCATCAAAAATAGATTTCACACCTTCGGTAATAAGAGGTGTTAATATATTTATTAGTCTAGAACACCACTCATTTCTAGATTCTTGTAAACTAGTTATTGAATAATCATCCATTTACATATAACTTATATTTTCTAAACTATAATCTTTACGGATTAAAATAAAATGTAATATTATCATAATTAATAATTTTTCTTCTCTAAATTCCTTTTTTATTCGTTGAATAAATACTAAATATTCATATTTTTTTTCATCATTTTTTATATTTTCTTTTATATATTCTATCAAATCTAATGCACTATAACCCTTCTCATATATTTTTTCTGATATACTCCATATTTCTTCTTTTTTTAGTTTATCTAAAAATGTTTTAAATTTTTTGTTTCTTTGTTTTACATGTTTACATATTTTAAAATTTTTTTCTAAATTATATTGATGTAAATTTGACAAATTATTTGGCAATATTGGATTTGGAATAAATATTTCGCAAAATCTTGATAATATAGGTTTTAATAATTTATATTTATCGTCAACTATTATAAAAAATCTTGTTGAATGACTAAATAACTCAATACATCTTCTTAGCGCAGATTGTGCATCAATTGTTAATTTATCGGCATTTACTAGAATTATACTTTTAAAAATACTTCCTTCTTGTAAATCAATATTCGTTCTAGCAAAAAATTTTAATTCATCTCTTATAAATTTTATACCTTTTCCGTGAGCACAATTGACATTCATTACATAATTTTTCAAATATAACGGATCATTGTGATATATTTTTTTTATAAAATCAAATAATAATGTTTTTTTTCCAACACCAGAAGAACCATGAAATATTAAATTAGGAATCTTTTTTTCATTAATAAAATCATTTAATTTTTCTTTTATATTCTCATGAATGACTAATGACATAATACATTAGTTATTCATTACTTTTTAACTAATAATACTTATTTATATTTTCTTTTTCTAGTTGTTTTTACTTTTTTTTTCTTTCTACTACTATTTTTTACCCTTTGTTTCTTTCTACTTCCTCCTCTTGTTATACCTTTAAAAGTAAATAAATCACTCTCTTCACCATTATATACTAAAAATCCACATACTTTTTTTGATTCTACTGGAGTATAAGTAACATCTCCATCTGTTCCTGATTTATTTAACTCATCTTCAGATATATTATCATCTAAATCAGTACCCCCTGTACCAACTATATATTGTTCTATTTCCATATTTGATGAACTTTCAGACAAATTTATTGTTATATTTCCTTTTTGATATAAATGAACATCTGCACAAAGATAATAGTATTTTACATTATCTGAAAGTTCAGTTTTTATTATTTTTAAAACATCAACAAATAATGGTATATCACTATCATACTTTGTTTTACCATCTTTTTTTTTAGTAAACATAATAGGATGATGACCTATTAATATTAATTTTTCAATACCTAAATTATTGTTTATATCATCTAATATTAATTGTAATTGATAATCTCTAACATCCTTTATATTCGTATAATTTGTATTTAAAAATTCATTATAACAAGATAAAAACTTTCCTGATTTTTTATCTGGTGAATAAATACTTGAATCTAACATTAAAACTAATGTTTTATTTTCCATGTGGATTGACTGATAAAATACATAATCTATATTTGATAAATTTTTATTTTGTAGAGCATCTCTTTCATATTTAATAATACTGCAATTATTATAAGGTTCTAGTGTATTTAAATTATTTAAAAAATACTCATTAGAATTTTCTATATTTGTCTCTAAATCATGATTCCCTAATATCATATATGTTTTAATATCCTTTGGTAGTAAATCAAAACCATCAGCTAGTAATGATTCTATTATTATTTTTAATTTTTTTTGTTTTTTTTTTATAGGATCCGTTTCTCCTGCAACTTTTTGAGGATAATAATTATCACCTGCTATTGATATAAAATCTACAGGATACGATTCTAATGTAGAATTTAATAACTCCATTACATTAACTAAACACCCTTTATCTTTATTTAAATTATTCCAACATCCGAAATGTATAAAAGTATTCATTATATATTATATAATTAAAAAGTTTTTTGTAAAAAATTGATTCTTTTTTTACAAATCTAGGTACTCATAATTAAAAACACAATGGACATTCAAATTTCAAACAGACAATTAATTGATACACAATATTCTATACATATTTTAACAGCAAATATCAATAATTTAAATAAAGATACTCTTTTATCAACACAAGAATTAACAGTAAAATTCTGTGTTGATTACATTCTAGAAGCGGACATAGAAAGTGGTAGTGAAGATTCATACAAATTTGACATAGATTATATTCTTTATTTTCAAGAGCATCTAAAAAAAGAAGATTTTATTACATATATTGATTCATTAACAATTAATTCCTAGAAAATTTGTTGTTGTTGTAGATACACCAAATATTATATGTAATATTACACCTAGTATAAAAGAAAAAATAGTTGTTAATTCTACCGGTATTTTGGTAATAAAAGAGAGAAAAAAGGCTAAAAAAATTGTTAAAATATAATCAACCACTGGTACATTCATTATTCGGTAACTGTGAGCTCCTTTTCCCGGAACACCAAGAATATCCTTATATTTTTTTAATGGACAATAATTCATATTTATATACTTTATAAATATAAATTTTATTATACTAGTTATTTATTATTTAAATAAAGTCTTAAAAAAGTGTGTTCCTTTACATCTTTACATGGATGAAATAAATCAGTTTTATTAAATTTATCATAATTAAATTTACTGTTATATGTAATAGTTAATAATTCATTAGGATTTGATACTACATCTAAATTACAATATTTTGCTAATGTAGGAAAAAATGCTTCTAGAAAAAAAAGTCTTTTGTTATGAGATGCATACTCTTTAATTATTTGCAGATATTTTTTAGATAATCTACATGCACACATCATTCCACAATAATAGGGAGGGTTAAATGGAATACTAATACGTTTCCACACCCATTCATTTAATTTTCCTTCTTCATATGAAGAATTACATAAAATATCTTTATCACCATATTTTTCATCTATATTAATAAGTGTAGATTCATCAAAAATAAATACATCTTCTTCTAATAACCAAACATGATTGTAATTCGTATTTGATATTGCGAAACTATATAATCCTTTTTCCCAACCAAATCCTTTACTAGTATTATTTCCTACATCTGCAAGATATTGAATTCCTGCCTCTTGACATTTTTTTTCATCCATTTGAATAAAATTTATATTATTCAAATGAGGATGATTTTTCTTAATTAATGTTATATAATCTTCTTTATTATCATCAAATACCATATAAACATCATAATTATTAAATGAATTATAAAATTCAACCATAGATATATCCAGGGGGTTCTTGCAAATTATACAAACTGCGTTTTTCATATAAATAATAATTAAATTAGTGTTTAAATATATAATATTATTAATATTTTTTATTATTAATATTATTTATTATTTATATACTACTAAGACTTTGTGTATATGGATTTTCTTTAAAAGCTTTAATCATTTCTGGATTAATACGATCTGCTAATGGTTCATTTGGTGCAATATCT
>Ga0129324_10000856_pt1 | contig 21033 bp, 16 predicted proteins | sample CPBDNA_7_FD_96879 | JGI IMG/M metagenome (GOLD analysis project Ga0129324, IMG submission 96879) | Freshwater to marine salinity gradient microbial communities from Chesapeake Bay, USA - CPBay_Spr_15_0.2_DNA | ecosystem: Environmental > Aquatic > Marine > Coastal | place: USA: Chesapeake Bay... | reverse complement strand
TCCAGAAGAAACTTTTGATCGCAATGGCATGCAATGGACAATGTTTACGTTTACTTTGTTTATGAACAGTTCTAATCTTGTTACACAATCGTTTTATAGAGATGGTGAAATAGTTAGTAGTTTTGATTGGACTAGAAACTCTTCTACAGATTTTAATCCACATATAGCTTTAAATATAAGTGCATGTGGTAAATTCCAAGGTTATTTAGACCAATACACTATACATAATAAAACACTGACAGAAAGTGAAATTAGAGCGATTTACAACGATACTGGTAATATTCAGTATATGTAGACATGAGTTGTCATTTTATGGGACATAACCGCTATCTAATTTTTGAGGTGTGGAGGAAATAGAGATCAGTGAAGGTAACATAGGTAAATAAGTATGATACTTGTGGTCAAGTTGATGGAGGTAGTAACTCGCTTACTATTTGTAACTATCATTTTATGATAAATACAAAAATATGAACCATATCAATTCCATACTCCATCCATTCATTTGGGCACTTTGACTTCATAGGTTGGCACTGACATTTTCTCGTACAGTTGTTCACGAGTCAAATAAATCGACTGCAAATCACTGAATTGCGCTTGTGTATGACTTATGGGCTCATCTACAGATTTATATACCTTGGGAGATTCAAATACACGGTTCAAATCGGGGTTCTCGTTACGAATACTGTAGCCGACATCATTCATGGCATCGTGTAACAAGTTTTTGCGTATACTTAGACTATTGTCTGTTAAATAACGCCTGTATTGCCAATTCGATTGAATACTATTTTCTTGTAAAAGTTTCTCATTGACTACTGCTCCTGGTTGCCAAGATGCTAAAACGGCACGACCATCATTCATTTTCGGCGGAAAATTCTCATATTGATTATTCGATTGGTATCCAGTAATTTTGACCGGATCAGGAAATCGCTGATAGGCTGTTTTTAATGATTGTCCATATGCATCTATAAAACTCATTTTTTTATATATTACTATTCTATTTTTGTTGTTGAAATGTAGAATATAAATTGTCATCACATAAAAAAAACTGCCTAAAGACTTTCCTTTTGCGAATCCAATAATAATTGAATCAAGTCCAATTTTTTCATTTTACTGGGATCTTCAGCAAGACCATCACGGATTACCATCGTACGCAACATCTGGACATTCATTTTTTGCAAAGACTTTTTGCTAAATACTGTAGAAGGTTCCATACCATCTTCGGTTAAAACGGATTCATCTACAGTGGCCGTATCATTTTGCACTAAAGCATCGGGAACTTCGATTTGAAGCACTTTGGGCGATTCTTGTTTTTCTTCGGCATTATCATTGATATCATCATCATCATCATCATCATCATCAATATCAGATACTTCGTGAATGATATCTTGACCGATTGTATCATCTACAGTAAATTCCACGACTTCGATAGGAACTTTAGTAGAATTATCGGTACTTTCTTCGGAAACACTGCTTCCAGTACAAGATTCAACGTCGTTTAAATATGCTTCTTCATTTTCATTTACTTCGTATTGTAAAATCGGGGGCTGACTATCCAGCATATCTTCTGAAACAACAATATTTTTGTAAAATCCTTCAGCGGGTTTCCAATCTGGAGGAAATTCGAATTCACTTTGATGGGGATTTTGAGTAAATAAAACAGAACCCATTTCATTTGGTTTAGGCATATTGAAAAAAGGATTCAACAAACTTGGAGCACTTCCTCCTCTGGGTGGCATAGAAACATGGCTTGTACTATTATCAACTATTGTACGGGTAATATCAGTAATGGCATTGATTTTCTTATCCATGGAATCCATGCGTTTTTTGAAATGGTAGACCATTAGTAAAATCAATACAAATGATAATCCTAAACTGAGGAAAAAGAAACTTTCTAAAAGGGAATAAAATGTCATAATCGAAAAAAAACAGTACAAATAGTATTATTGTATTACTTGACTAAATTATTCTTATATGGTTTAACGCAAAAATAAATACAAAATTAAAAGAAAAATAAATACCAGAGTATTTTATACATCATACTATCTCACAATAGATATCAAAAATAAGTCAAAATGCAATTAATGGAAGAATTACCAAAAGATAAAGCCGCGCGAGGAACTGTAGAAAAGTCTCCATCTGATTCTTCATCCGCATTCAATTTATTTTCATCTACTGCCGATTCCAAAATGCCTAAAGAATCTTCCTCCTCATCCACATCTTCCTCCTCTTGGTTCAGCACATCACAATCTCAATCATCTCCTTCTACAGTATCCGGTTCATCTGCTCCCACTGACTGGAAAAATATATTGATTATTATTTTACTCATTTTAGTGATTTTCAGTTATTTCGGTGTTCAATTGCTAAATCTTTTCGGAGATCATTTAGAAAAGTTGATGGATTATTTACGTCCAACATTTGGTTCGTTTCTCGATTTACTCGGTTATTCTGCTGGTACAGTAGTCAATAAAACAGCCGATATTACTGCTGGCGCTGCTAAAGCCGGGATAGACGTAGCCGAAGGAACTGTACAAAATATAGGGAATATAATGATCGGAGATGAGGCCATTGGAAAAGGACCGAAAAAACGTTCTCTCAATGAACCCGAAGCCGATGTACCCGAAGATACTATTCAAAAGTCATTGTCATCGTCGAAAACCAAATGGTGTTTAGTAGGAGAATACCAAAACAAACGCGGATGCATTGATATATCCGAAAGTGATAAATGTATGTCAGGACAAGTTTTTCCTACTAAACAAATGTGCACCGGTGAAAAATAAATAAAGAACTTGTCTAATCTAATCTCGTCTATTTTCACTTCTAAAATAGACAATAAAAATCTAACTATTTTCGATCCACCACATCGAATAAATTTTATCTTCATTGACTTCTCCTACAATATTTGCAATACCAGGTCGAAATGCGTATTTCTCACCAGTACGTAAATGTAAATAATACCCATCTGGATATTCTTTCATATGATTTGGGTATTCAGGGTCTTGGAAAACGAATTTCCACGATTCACATATATATTTCTCTCGTTTGGGTATAATACTTCCTTGGGATGACCACGATGTTGCTACTGTTTCTGTCATTGGCATATTTTGATATTTTTATAGTACAATAATGTAGTATACAAATACTAGACGATTTTCTCTCTAAACTCTTTTTGGTAAAAACCTTTTTTCTATACCTGTTAAGATTTGAATTATGACGCCTAAAAAGGCGTCATTTCAAAACGTTACTGGTATCTGACCTTTAAAGATTTAAAATGTCCCATTTTTAATCTTCAAGGGTTTAAATCTGGCTAAACACAATACTGTCTACCGGGATTTGAACTCCTGTAGAAAAAGTGAATTGGAATTCATAAAATGCCGATTGATTGGTGGGTATCAATATATTCTGTACAGTAAGTTGTGTTTTGGTATTGTCATCGAGAGAATTCAATGAATAAGTATACGGGACAGATTGATATAGTGGACTGGAATTGTAAGTGACCCGGAATTCAATAATATCTCCTACAGTAATTGCACTATTGATGGTCAATTGTAAAGTAAATGGGTCTTGTAGTTGGTCCAAACTTTGTCTCAAATCCAAAACACCGATTGTAGTCTGGATATCACTGGTCAAATCCAAACTATTTGTTTCTACAGTAGGTGTCACTACATGGAAAACAAATGGTATTGTATCTGTTTCTGTATTGTCACTAAAGTTTCGTTCACCGGAAGAAAACATATACAAAGGTACATTTTTGTCAAAATAAAGTGGTTGAATTGCACCGGGTACGTTCGCATCTGCTGTACTGGTAATATTCATACTGGAATCACAAAACGCCAATTGTTCTGGAGTGGCATTTCTATAAGTACGTTGTTTTGGATTGAATCCTCGGGTGGTTTGTGCAAATAATTCTTTACGGGTCATTCGATTTCCTAAATTACCAGTAGTATTGGGTTTGCTGTACTGTAAAATCTCGGCTTTTCTGCGCATATTTAAATCATATTCACTATATCCTTGTCCATATGGACTGACTAAAGTAAGTCGTGTAGGGGGTGTCGCATAGAACATACGAAAGTTTCGTTGAATACAATAGGCTGAATTGGATTCACTCATTTTGATTTGATTTTTGTTTTTTTGATAAAATATCCTAGTTATATTCCTGTATAGTATACTTAGGGATTATGCGCTGCATTGTACCACATGGATGATAAATAAGAATAATTGCCCGATAAACCCGAAGAATCTTGTGACCGATTACTGGCTGTGGTATTTGGTCCAAACATCACTGTATTATTGATTTCAAATACATTGAGTGCACGGTCATGGTACTGTAGATTCGATATTTTCCCACTAAATCCCTTTGATACCCATACGTCGTGGAAATTTTGTTTGGGTATTTTGTCCATATTGTGACGTTTTACAATGGTACCATTGACATATATATCCAATACCATATTTTGCATACGAATGGCTAAATGAAACCATTTTTTGATAGGAACATTGTCCACTTGAACAGCATCACGACCACTTTCTAAATCAGTATCTATAGTAGCACTTGGACTTACATGGTCCATAATAATATGAAGATATTGAGTAGTAACACCGGAAACGTCACTTTGACTTACATATAATCCGGGACCATTGACGACTCCCACTCCACTACTGTCATCAAATTTGTCAACACCTTTTACAAAAATGGCATTGTAAGTAGGATTGGTATTTTGAGTTTCATTCAAATAAAGCCATGATGACCAAGTGAATTCAATACCACGATGACGATCATTGGATTTCAATATGGGTACACTGTCATCACGCTTGGGGTCTTGGTAAATTTGAATGTTTTCATTTCCATTGACGTATCCTTTTACTAAATAAGGACTTCTACTGGGAGATAAGAAGTAGCCTAAAATGGCCACTGCTATTTTGAGAATAACCATGAATACAATGAAAACCAAAACCAAAAATGCGAATTTTGCTAAAAGGGAATTGGAATCCAAAAATTCTTTACCGGCATCTACAACTGATTTATTGGAAAAATCATCCAATGAACTTTGTAAAGATTGTTTTGTTTCACTAATTGATTCGGTAATAGAACCAATAACATTGCTTGTACTTTCTTTGATGTCACTAGTAGAAGGTACACTATTTTGCATTTGTTCTATGATTGGTTTATCCATAATAAAATTGTATATAAACGATTATATTATAGTAAAAGGTTTTTATTTGGGGGATACATCCCCCCATACCCCCTGGCTCCGCGTATTGCTGGGGGTGTGTCATCCAATTATCCAATCATACTTTTCTACAGTAATTCCTGTCCTTTTCACCTTTTGTGTATATACAGTAGAAAAATGATTATTTTGTACTGTAAGTCTGGGCGAGCGCAGCGAGTCATCTAGTGGATACTCATGTCACTGCTCTGTGTATTCCTATTAATATAGGCTCGCTTCGCTCGCCACAAATTAACCCTAAAAGCAATACGTGGAACGGAAGGGGTGTGGGGAAACCTTTAGGTTTCCCCATTTAGAAGAGTTGGAAATCCCGCACATCCATATCATTCTTGGTAAGCGTCAATGTTCCACCATAGTTGGATAACATTTTACTAAAGTAGTTGCCTCCATTTCCTTCCATATACTTCGTCCAAGCATATGATGGATCCATTGGTTTGGGTTCGCGTTCCATTTTTGCAATAAAAGCATCTAGTTGACCAAAAACAATATCACTGTTTTCGTTAACTTGTGAAATTCCATCGACCTTATGCGACCGAATGAGTTTTCCATCAATGTATAAATCGACTACAGTGTTATCAACACTAATCACAACATACACCCATTTTTGCAAGGGGAAATTATCCATAATAACATGAGTAGCAGTGCCAGATTCTGTCTTTGCAATGTATTTTAATACAGCAGTACTGGTTAATTGAAGTGTTAAAAAATTATCGGAACTTTGATTAATTTTAAAAATATCTGTATCGGTGGCAACTTTGTTTACATACAACCATGCTCCAATATAATATCGTGTTGAATCGGGTTTTCCAGTATTTTTCACATTAACAGCACTGGCACCTTTATTTAAATCCATTTTTCCAGAAATAGTACGTCCTTTTTCGTCAATAACTTTGTATAAAATATACACGATGATAACTAATATAATGCCCATGATAACCAAAGTATAATTCATCTTGTTTTGGTGATTTTATAAAAAATACTTATATATTATGGTTAAAGAATATTATTTACCGGTGGATTGACTAATTTCAACAAATTGTATTGCTGAGCAATATGAGTAGCATTCATGGATACTTGCGATACATTTAAATTGCATATTGCTCCATGTAATGTATTATTCTTTCCACCTATGGTAATATTCGATGTTGTTTCATATGTAGGTAAATTGTTTGCTAAAGAGATCGTGGATTCCAATTTTCCATTGATGAAAATATCCACTTGATTATCATGATAATTGAATACCACATAATTCCACCGTTGCATGGGTACACGTAATTCCAAAGCGGGTGGTTTTTCACCTACATTCGACAATACAATTCGCCATTTGCCATCTCCTCTGCATCCAATATATGGACACCCTACCGTAGGTTTCGTCGATGTACCATATCGAAAAATACATTGTTCTTGGTTTTTACCGTAAGTAGGATAATTCGTGCTAATCCACATAGAAATACAATAATTGCGAATCAATGGAGAAGCCGATGTACCATCATATGGAAGGTTCATATTATTCTTATCCGGTACAAATGGACTATTGTCACTAATAACACGTTCATCATACAAATAAATAGGGTCTTTGATCAAATGTGTATTGTACTTCATGGCGATTTTCTTGACAATTTTAGGTAAAAACACATAGGCTAAAATCAATATGAGTTCAATGAATAGCAATGCATAGACAACATTTGGTGTACTGACGACTTCCCGTAATAAATACCGTACATAATCATTTACTAAACAGGGAATCAAGAAAATAGCATTGGTAATAATGCCTAAAATACCGTCCAATCGCATGGACTCATTGATGAAAATGTTGAATATTAGGGCCAATGCTATGACTATAATGGAGACAAGTAGTAATTTCGAGGCAAATGTTACAATGAATCCGCTTACGGGTGGCAATGGCGGTAAGTCAACGTACTCTGTTAAAAAGCGAATGAACCGGTTTACCGAGTCTGCAAAAGACGGTAATGCTGTTCCTAATAAAGTAAACAAGATGACTAAAATCATTAGAATGACCAAGCCTAAATACTTCTTATCCTCTACATTCGACAGTACAAAGTACGAAAAAATAACTAAAGGAACGACTAAAGCGACTACATACAAAATCATTTTCGTATTGGAAAGCGATGATTCATCTTTTTGGTTGAATTGGAACAGTAGAATGAAATACAAAATAATCATGGCTACAGTTCCATATTTAGACCCGGTCCGGATGAATTGTTTACGTGCTTCTAAATTCTTGGGTAAAATGGAATCAATCATATCTCGTGGTATTGAAAATAGAATTGGAATGAATTAAAAGAAAATAGTATATTATTTTTGATTATAATATACTCTTATAAGTTTTCGATAGTGGTTTTCCGTCCGTGACATTCTCTACAAAGGGCCACTAAATTGTCAATATGGTTACTACCGCCATATTCTAACCGTATTTTATGGTCTACTTCAAACCAGGCAGTCAATTGTTCACTACAATCCCCGCATTTCCAATTTTGCTGTGATGCTACGAACTTCTTTTTCGTTTCACTCACTGAACGTTTGGTGGCCTTTTTACCGGAATTCAATAAACGAGCATCGGGTCCTTTGGTTCCATTGTTGCCCATAAACATATTCATCATACTATATGTACCCCCCGCTGCGGTTGAACCCATTGCTCCTATAGAAGATTGATCGCCGAAATTTTGACGGGACGTAAAGTCCATTATGGGGGTCAAAATATTACTTGTCTGTTCGTCTACAGGTAAATATTTCAAGTATTCATGTGAAGTAGCAAACATTTCATTGGCTTTTTTGGGGTTTTTCTTTACCAGCCACCACATAATCAAACCGCCAAAAGCAATGCCCATCATTTTGTAGTATTTCTTGTACGATAATGCTTTCTTCAGGACCTTACCGTCTGTATAAATGTTACCAATTAATGCTCCGGTAATTATAAATATTATGATTTCAATCCGCATTTTTTTTGATTTGATAATTTCTTACTATTTATCTACTATAGAATAGTGTGCGATAATGTTTGATTCAAACCGCATACTCAAAAAAGCATAACGTGGGTCGGAGGGGGGTATGATGGAACCGTTAGGTTCCCCCGCCAATACCAACCAATACAAATATGGCAATAATAGCAATTAAAAAATAAGTAATGTGATGTTTTCGTATTCCCCATTCTTGGGTCAAACTATAAGATTTAGGCAAATAAGCATTGTAATAATTATCTAAATGTTCTAAATGTGTGTATTCTTCTTTACCTAATTCTCGATGTATTTGATTGTGAATAAAATGAACCCAATAAGTGAATGAATCCTGATTATCTAAATAAGGAGTCACGGGAAAATAATCTAGTACTTGAATGAATTTTTTCCGGATTCCTTCGTGGGGAATATACAAGGGTAAATTTTGGACGAAATCGTAGTATTTGCGCTTGGTTACTTTATTAGGAAAAACCGGATAACTATGCGCTACAGTATACAAGAAAAACCAAAAATGTGGTAACCATACACCAGGGTCTAAATCTTTCATATGTATGTGTCGTATATGAGAGACGAATATATGTGGGAATTTCTACTATACAATACAATGTACAAAAACCATTTAAACTTAAATCCCCTTTTTTTACTAAGATTAGTTTGTTGTTAACATACACTATGATTGTACCATCATCTACAGGTTTACATCATCATCATCATCATCATCATCGAAAATATATAAAACGTTCATCATTTGGAAATCGAAATAACCAGAATAATAATAATAATAATAATACATATGGGGGAGAGAATCAACATCAAGAATTAATATGCAATAATTGTGGGAAATATGGCCATTTATTTTACATTTGTAAAATACCCATTACAAGTATTGGTGTGATTGCATTTCGACGTGTAGAACACGAAATCCAATATTTGATGATCCGTAGAAAAGATACTTTAGGTTATATTGATTTTATGCGCGGAAAATTTGATTTGAAACAAAAACAGTACATAATGAACATGCTTTTGCAAATGACTAAAAATGAGAAGAACACTTTATTCCAAAAATATACGACGGTAAAAGAGAAAAAAGGAACCATACCCCATATACGAGAGCGTATTTTAGAATTAATAAATGGCTATACGAATGATTTGGGCGAATTTTATGACCTACAGTCTTTGATTGTAGAAAGTCGATTGTATTCGGATTGGGATGAACCCGAATGGGGATTTCCTAAAGGACGACGGAATCCGCAAGAAAATGATTATGATTGTGCTGTACGGGAATTTTCTGAAGAAACGGGATACAGTACAAATGTATTGACCAATGTACGGAATATAGTGCCAATGGAAGAGACTTTTACCGGATCGAATTATAATTCCTATCGTCATAAATATTATTTGATGAACATTTCGTATGAAAATAGCATTGCTGCTCACAAATTTCAAAAATCCGAAGTGAGTGGAATGGGATGGTGGCCATTGTCTACATGTTTGGAAAAAATACGACCATACAATTTAGAAAAAATACAAGTGATTAAAAACATTGATGAATGTTTGCAGAAAACGCGCATGTTTACCATGGCAAAAATATAATGTCTTCCTATTATAAATATGGAGACAAATATAGAGGAAACGCATAATAATGGTCCAGTAGAAGAAACCAAGACTAACCCTACTAAAGTGATGCGTAAGAAACCATGTCCCAAAGGTACTCGATGGAGCCGTAAAGAACAACGGTGTATTGATAAATCTGAATTGGAATTACGGAAAACCCGGAAAAATAATCCAGTCACAATACCTGATGCTAATGAGATTCAAGAAGAAGAACCACCTATTGAAGAAGAACAAAAAGAAGAGGAAATTCCTAAAGGTACAAAACCGCAAAGAAAAAAACCATGTCCTAAAGGTACCAGATGGAGTCGTAAAGAACAAAAGTGTATACCTAAAGATGAATTAGATGCACGTAAAACACGACGTAAAAAGATAGCATTGAATCCTCCTGTAGAAGAGGTTAAAAATGATGTTGAATCAGAAGTAAAAGAAACAATACAGAAAGTAGTACAAGTACAACAAGAAGTTTCAATGTCTATTGCACAACCAGATGCACAACCAGATGCACAACCAGATGCACAACCAGATGCACAACCAGATGCACAACCAGAAGACGATACTAGAGAGAAAAAAAACAATTTATTAGAAAAGATAATTCCTACAGGTATCATGAACATGTTTGCTAAAGAAGAATCAAAAACAGAAGAATCCAATAAAGAAGAATCCAAAACAGAAGAATCCAATAAAGAAGAATCCAATAAAGAAGAAAAAAGTCCACTTGAAGATACAACTATAGACGACGTTGATAGTGATAGTGATAGTGATAGTGATAGTGATGAAAAAGACAACGAAATCGACGAAGAAGTAGAAAACGACGAGAATAAAGAGCAAGCGCAAATGGAACTCCAAGAATACAAAACATATAAAAGAAATCCTAACAAAGATGGTAATTTATATCCGGACACAAATGACCCGAATTTCAATCTCAAAATTGCCAATAAACAAGAATTTCGCGACCATCAGTATCAAGCCGAAATTGCTAAAGATATCCCGGCAAAAGCCGATGAAGCATGCAAAAGTGATTTTGAAATTCTCCCCCATCAACAATTTGTCCGCAATTTCATGTCCACTGAAACGCCATATAATAGTCTTCTACTGTTCCACGAACTCGGTACCGGTAAAACATGTAGTGCGATAGGCATTGCTGAAGAAATGCGCATGTTTATGAAACAAACCGGTATCAGCCGTAAAATAATAGTAATGGCATCACCCAATGTGCAAGATAATTTTCGTCTACAGTTATTCGACCCAAGGAAATTAGTATATGAAAACAAAAAATGGACATTGAATACTTGTATTGGAAATGCATTATTGAGAGAAATCAACCCAGGCGAGATCGAAGGAATGACAAAAGAAGAAATCACCCGTAGAATCCGTTATTTAATCAAAAAGTATTACATTTTCACCGGATATGAATCAATTAAACAGAAAGTAGAAGATGAATACAGAAAAACTTTAGGCGATTTAGTTGAAGACCAAAATTCGGAAATATTCGATTTGAAACCCATTAAAGAAACTGATTCAGCCGCATTAGTAGAACGAAAAGAAAACGGCATCAAGAAAATCCGGCAAATGTTTGACAACCGATTATTTATTGTAGATGAAGTGCAAAATGTATTGGCGAAATTGGATACGGTGAATGATTCCAGTAGTACAAAAAAATCGGCTAAAGTTCTCAAACAAATTGCCCGTTTTTGCAAACATACGCGTTTCATTTTATTATCGGCTACACCCATTTACAATCAACCGGATGAGATCATCTCTCTGGTCAATCTCATGAATCTTAATGATAATCGTGCACAAATATCCCGCAATCAAATACTGGATAAGGATGGTAATTTTGTACCGGAACAAAAAAACGCCGACAATATGGTGATTGTAGAAGGAGGACGCGAATTGCTAAAGCGCAAACTAATCGGGTATGTATCGTATGTCCGTGGAGAGAATCCGTATACATTTCCATTCCGTTTGTACCCAACACAATTTAGCGAATCAAAAGACAATACATGGGCATCCTACAGTTATCCCACGAAAATGTTCAATGATGTAGATATTGAAATACCACCGAAAAAACACGTCATTAACAATACATTTGTTTCGAAAATGGGAAGTTCCCAAAAGGAAATTTATGAATCTTTATTGAAAGAAGAAATGCCTAAATTAGAGAATCGCAATCGTATTAAATTCCATTATTTGGATGCTTTTAATATGCTCCTCAATATGTCATATCCTGTAGAAAATATGGAAGAAGAAAAAGCACATTATGGTACTTTGAAAAAATGCATGAAATATGAAAGAGAAGGTGCTGCTGATAAGTCGCGTATTAGTAATTTCGACTATTATCCATGGGTATTGGAGAAATATGGGCGGATGTTTGCCCCAGATAAAATACAACAGTTCAGTGGGAAAATCCACTCCATAATTGAATCCATTCAAAAATCTGAAGGAGTGGTTTTGATTTATTCGCGGTATTTAGAAGGCGGTTTATTACCGATGGCACTGGCATTAGAAGAGTTAGGCTTACGACGGTACAGTTCTTCCAGTACTTCCCGGGATTTGCTCAAAACGCCTAAACACAAAACCGAACCTTTCTTCGTGAAAACCAAACATGATAAAAATACCGAATCAAAAGATATTGCTCAATATGTGATGATTACCGGTACAGCACGTTTCTCTCCAAACAATAAAAAAGATTTGGACATGGTATTCCATGAAAATAATGTAGAAGGTAAATATGTCAAGGTTGTATTAATATCGGAAGCCGGAAGTGAAGGAATTGATTTCAAGTATTTGAGACAAATCCATATTATGGACCCTTGGTACAATATGAGTCGTATAGAACAAATTATTGGCCGTGGTATCCGTAATAAGAGTCATTGTATGCTTCCTTTTAAAGACCGCAATGTGGAAATTTATATGCATGGTACTGTAGATACGGATACTAACCGTGAAATGACCGATATGTACATGTACAGAATGGCCGAAGAAAAGGCAATTAAGATTGGTCAAATCACTCGGGCAATGAAAGAAGTGGCCGTTGATTGTTTGTTGAACATAGAACAACAGAAATTCATCGAGAAAAATATGGGAGAACCGGTACCAATCCATTCTTCTACGGGAAAACAAATTCAATATAAAATTGGAGACAAAGCATTTTCAAGTAAATGCGATTACATGAGTAAATGTGAATACAAATGCACACCGGGTTTATCGGCGAAACAAACTTTAGAAAATATACCAGTCAATCAATCCACATATGGTGTACATCATTTACAAAGACGCCGTGAAAATATTACAAAACGAATACGTCAATTGTACAGGGAAAAACCATTTTATAAGCGCGAAGAGTTATTGAGAGAAATTCAGATTGGAAAACCATACAAATTGCAGGAGATTTATTATGTACTGGGTATTTTCTTGAAAAAACATGAATGGGTTATTCACGATAATATAGTGGGTACGATTATTCGTCATGGTGATATATACAGTTTCCAACCCAAACATTTGACCGATACCAAGGGTTCGGTGTATGACCGAACTCAACCCATTGATTACAAACCGGAGCATATTACTGTAAATGTGACATTGAGAGAAGAAAAAGAAGGCGAACGTAAATCGGCTATTGAAATCATTCCACGACGTCAGAAAAAAGCGGCGGCACTGGGTAGACAATTCAAGAAAAACAACAATACACAGAGTTCCTTGATGAATCTAATGGACGAAACTCCAATTAAACCCGTACAGAAAAATAAAAACCCCCTTACGACAATCGATAAATACTTGACTGAATTGTTCAAAAAACTCAAAACTAATCCTGGGGCGAAAAATAAAAAGCAAACACTGGAATCGACGTTATATGCAGTACAGCAACTATGGAAAAAGGATTTGAAACTGCCCATTCGCGAATTGTATTATTACGTTTGTATTCGTCACATTGATACGTTGCCATTTGAAGCGAAATTGGGATGTATCCGCCAATGTTTTCAAAAACCAAAAGATTTAGACAAACCCATTGTTACGTCTTTCGACGAAGAGAACATGTCTTCATCCATCAAAACCATTGTCTACAGTTATTTCCGGAAGTTGATGGTTCAAGTAAATGATGTAGTAGGTATTGTGATTCACAATAAAGGAGAGAACCAAATGTATATTTGGGACAATAAGACCGAATGGATTCTTGCTAAAGAAAACCCAATCAAAAGTAGTCAATTGGAACCGGCTGTATACAACCGATTCTGGGTAGGACCACAAGTATTGGCAAAAGGTATTCGTGATATTGAATCGAAACGCGAACAATCGAATCTTGGGTATATGGCGTATGATGGAAAAGAGAACCTTTATGATTTCAAAATACGTGATTTGTTTATATCAAGATTGGGAGAACGAACCGGTGTATTTTGCCGGTTCAAAATCCCCACGGACTATTTAGACCCATTTTTGAAAGAACTCGGTTATTCTGTATCGTACGGTCAACCCAATAAGACTATTGTTCCCGGAACAAAGAAAGTAGTAAATGAACGGTCTACTTATTGCCTACTGTACGAAATATTGTTACGTAAAAGTACACAAGATGACCCGACTAAATATTCCTTTTTAGGGTTGGAAGAGGCCGTCTATAGTCAAATCCACAATTTAGCAATAAATAAAACAATCCGTCAATGGTCGGACAAAACGACAAAACGATTGAAGAATCTCGTAGAAAGATAAACCAAAAATGATGAAAAATTGAATCGAATTGTATATTTATAGTAAAAAATATAAACATACGAATAGTATATAAACTAGAGTGTACAATCATCAAATAAACAAGTAAAATAATAAAATCATGGAAGTATTGCCCGTTACTGAACAATTGCAACCTCAGCAAAAAACACTACAGCCAGAAAAGCAAAAGGATTCTTTGTACATGAAATGCATGTTGGAGATGTTTGTATTGTTATTACCATCTCAAATAGGAGCCAATGGGAAAACAAAGGAAAATATTCGCGAATCCATTGAATATTTCATCGGCGGTAAGTGTACTGTAGAAGGATATGTAAAACCCAATTCGATACAATTGGTGAAATACACTAATGGTACGGCTAAATTGGACAAAATTGAATTTTTAGTCGTGTTTGAATGTTTAGTATGCAATCCTGTAGAAGGAATGTGGTTAAATGCGTGTAAAGTGAAAAGTGTAACAAAAGCCGGTATTCATGCACATAAATACGATGAAAATAACAATGTACCGGTTACCATATTTGTGATTCGCGACCATTATGTACACAATCCACGGTTCCAATCTGTACAGGAAGATGATATTATAGACGTTAAAGTAATTGGTCAACGGTTTGAACTCAATAATAAAAACATTGAAGTCATTGCCGAATTGGCTAAAGTCGATGAAAGGAAACAAAAATAAAATAATAAAATAATAAAACACAATAAAACAAAAAACGGCTGTACTATATAGCCCCTTTTTTCTTAATAATCACATACATACCATATACCAATACCAATACCAACACCAATACCAACACCAATACACATCATGACAATCATTAGTCCTACAATAAAACATTTAGTCGTAGCAGGAGGAGCCCATCTGGGTTTCTCCTATTTCGGTGCATTGAAAACACTTTGCCAGAAGAACTTTTTACAATTGGCCAATATTGAATCCATTTATGCTACTTCGGTAGGAACTATTTTAGCCGTATTTCTCTCATTCCAACCAGATTGGTCCCAATTGGATAATTATGTCATGAATATACCTTGGAAACGAATGTTTCCTACTACTATACGTAGAGCATTTATGGCAGTACCCAAAGGGGGATTATTCGACATTTCGTCAATTGAACGATTATTGGAACCAGTATTATTAGACCATGACCTTTCTCTCAATATTACTCTACAGGAATTCTATGAATACAATCAAAAAGAAATGCATTTCATTACTACTTTATATGAACCATTGAAAACAGTAGACCTTTCGTACAAGACCCATCCAGAATGGCGTTTAGTGGACGCAGTCTATGCATCATCTTGTTTACCCGTATTGTTCGTACCATACTGTCACAACGAAAGCGAAATATACATAGATGGGGCAATGTATGCAAATTATCCATTGGACCAATGTTTAGCCGATGGATGCAAACCGGAAGAAATAGTAGGAGTCTATTTTGATCATCACCAAACTGAAGTACAAACCTATAAAGAATCTTCTCTCCGATTAATATTTTTTCTACTGGATCTATTTGGAAAACTATTACGTATTACAAAACAAAGGCCCCATGTATTGGCTTCCAATACACCATTTCAAATAGAAATTATCGGAGATTCACGTATTCATGAAGCATTGTCTGTACTGTCATCTAAATCAAAACGGAGAGAATTCATAACAAAAGGAGAAGATGCTGCTCTTGCCTTTTTACAATCGATAGATTTCCAGCAAACAATATAAAAACAAGTGTAGTTTGAATATTATTCATACAAAAAGCAAACATGACATCATCATTATCAACCGCTAATTCTTCTACGGTAAATCGCACAACATTATTACAAAGTATTCACGCAATGGAACCTAAAGAGCATATTACCATAGGTACAATATTACGAAAATACCAGCAAGTGAAATTAAATGAAAATAAGGGCGGCATTGTTATTAATATGGCTACTATACCAGATGAAGCATTGGAAGAAATACAAAAGTTCGTAGAGTATATTCATGACCAACAAAAAGTATTAGCAAAAATTGAAAATGAAACAAATACATATAAACAGTTTTTCCAATAATACTACTAGAAGTAACAGAGAGACGAATCAATAATCAATAATCAATAATCAAATGGCTACTACTACTACTATGATGTATTGGACCCATTCATTCTTACACAATAAACAATATGATGTAGAACTTTCTAAAATAACCCCTTTTATGTTGACCCAAAAAGAAAAACAATTATTTCCTACAGTACAACAATCTTTTGAAACAGAAAAACAAAATAAAATTACCGTAAAAACAAGTCAAGTAATACCAATACAAAATATGGGTTCACGACACCACTGTAATACTGGGACAGAAATAGACAATAAACCGGTTACTGTAAGACAAAATCCTATAAAATCACCAGCATCTAAACCAGCGATACTTGTACCCAACACAGCATTATCACTGTACGATAAATGTAAATTACGGGCACAATGTGTGAACCGATGTCAAGATCCATTATTTTGGACCATTTATTTAGCAAAAAATGGAAAACGAGAATACGATCGTATTGGAGGCTGTACAAATGGTAATGTGGAAATGGCCGAAAAAAATACGATTGTAGAAAAGTTGAAAAGCAAAAGTCCAAAAGATTGGGCTTATGTATTGGATACCAAGTGGACCAAAATGGGATTGTACGATTTGTGTAATGACTTGCTTACCAAACCAAAAATGTCATGGAAACATGTGTATATGTTGTGTGCTTATTATCAATGCAATATTTACTGGATCGATATAAAAATGCGTGTATATATGACCTTTTTACATAAACCCGACCCCGATGAAGATTGTGATACTTTTGTACTGTACAAAAATGGACAGAAGGGCCCATTGTATTGGGTCGATACTGCACAACAAGTATTGAAACCACATGAAATAGTAGAAGAATATATGCAAATTATCAATTATGACAAACCATTGAAAGCCGCATCGAATTATAAAGTGACTGATTTAGAAATAATGGCCCGGCAATTGCAAATTGAAATCACAGGGAAAATCAAGAAACAAGATCTGTACACGAAGATCATTGAAAAAATTGTACAAGAAAGTAGTGGAAATGTGTGAAAAAAATACGATTGGTCGTATTGGGGGGGGGGGCTTTCAGCGAACGAAGTGAACTGAACACGGAAGAAAACCATTTTGACTATTTTGGGTATTCTTTTTTCAAGTAAAATTGAATTAAAATCATTACTTGAGTAAATATATAACAATACTATATAGTTTTTTACTTTTCCATTGTTGGTTGTTATTATTGTAAAAAAAAAACCAAAATTATGTCGGAATCACAAAAAGAAGCATCATTACAAATGGAACGTATGGTAGAACATTATTTAGAAAACTGTACCACTGTTCAAAATAAATTGAATCTGTACAATAATGCCCCCGAATTGGAAATACGTTTTGGTACCAATCCAAAACAAGCCAAGCCTATCAGTAAGGTCGATTATTTACATGTGGTCAGTGTTTTATATGCGAATGGATGGAAACCTAGTGACGACAATCCGAATGGTAAACAGTTTTTACGTATTATTCCTGAAGAACTTATTATGAATCAAAATTATATTGAAGAACAAGAGTCTAAGGAAGAAAGAAAAGACGACGAAAAAGAAAACGATGATAAAGCGACGAAACCAGAACAGGATAAAAAAGACGCTGATCAACACGACGATGCCAATTATATGGACGGTGGTGTCAATAAAAAGGAACAAAAACGTCCGGTTCATCGCACTCGTATTCGTTCTTCCAAAATTCGCGCCGAAATTTTCGATACCTTTTGGATTCAGCGATATTGTTCTCATAACAATTTAGTCAAATTAAAAGATGAAATGTTGGAAAATATGAAGAAAAATAATGTGAAATCCAAGTACAAACAAATTAAATTTACGGAAAAAACCGGAGTCAAACAACACGAGTCTTCTTATTTTTCAAAAGTACAGTTCCCCGATTTCAACTTTGGTATTGCCTATCAAATCGAAAAGGATTATAGTGTTCATTCCAAAGATGTTCGGATTCAAAAAATATACAATGATTGGACGTCTGGTAAAAAGATTTTCAGGTCCATTAATCGTGTACGGTTTCAACATCCATCGGCTCCTATGTTTGTCGACCTAAGTATTGTCAAAACTAACCGCAAATATCAGAAAAACAAACAAGATAAATATTCAAATAGACCTTTACCGAAAGAAACAATACAAGAAGCAGATGTGTTTAATAATCCACCCATATACGAAATCGAGATTGAACTTGATAATGACGCCATGGTCAACTACAAAGGCAATGTAAAAGCCCTTTTGAAAGAAATGAAATCGATAATTCGATTGGTTTTAACCGGTTTACAAGGAACACCTTATCCAGTCAGTTATTCTGTACAGGATTCTATTCTACAAGAATACATGGTAGCAATGCACGGGGAAAGTTGGTTATCACATAAACGTCCGCGTACTTATTTTGTCGGCCCCAATTCAGTGGCCTTGCAAATCGAACATATATGCGAACCAGACGAACAAAACCATAAAGAGTATTTGAATTCAGTAGAATCCATACAACAAAACTATACAGTGACGGAGAAAGCCGACGGTGAACGATGTATATTATATGTTGCCGGTGATGGCAAAGTGTATATGATTTCCCGTACATTGAAAGTCATCTTTACTGGTTCGCAAACCAAGGCGAAATCGTGTTTACATAGTATTGTAGACGGTGAATTCATTCAATATGGGAAAAATCGTGCGCGCCTGTTTCAATTCTCGGCATTTGATATTTATTTCATCGGTGGACGCAAAGAAGGTGAACGCAATATTAGAACTTTGCCTTTTCTTGACCCTAATCCAGACAATTTAGAAACGCGATATCGAATGTTGAAAGAATTCCAGAGCCACTTTGTATTGGAATCCGTTACAAAAGGGTCTAAATGCGATTTCCGGTTCCAAATCAAAGATTTCCTCTACACTTCTTCTTCTACAAACATTTTCCAAGCATCGCGCAAGATTTGGGACCGTAAAACCACATACCCGTATGAAATTGATGGATTGATTTTTACACCCATCACGTACGGTGTAGGAGGAAGCAAACCGGGTCATTGTTCCGAATTGGGATATAATTTAACTTGGAATCGCAGTTTTAAATGGAAACCACCGGAGTTCAATACTATTGATTTCTTGGTAGTAACCGAAAAAGATAAACAAAATCGCGATTTAGTTCGTACATATGTCAAGGGAAAACAAGTTGTGCAATATAAAACCCTTTATTTAATGGTCGGTTTGGATACACGCCAAAATCGATTTATGAATCCCTTTGATGAACTCATTTATGACAAATTGCCGTGCGAAGGAGGGTCGGAGAAAAACCACGATCATTACCAAGTCAAACCTTTTATTCCTACAGTACCATACAACCCGAAATCCTATATATGTTACATTCCATTGGTGGATGATGGAAAGGGTTTGCAAATGCAGACCGAAGAAGGGGAATATTTCGATGAAAATATGATTGTAGAATTCAAATACAATACTTCTAAAGTCGATTACGAACATCCTTGGAAATGGGAACCATTGCGAATCCGCCATGATAAAACCCAAAGTCTTTTAGAAGGGAAAAAGTCGATGAATGTGTTCAAAAACGCCAATGATGTTTGGAAAACCATCCATTATCCTATACGCGATACCATGATGACGGGACGCGAACCACCAGTTTCTACAGTAGAAGCCGTAGAAGTATATTACAATGCCGCGGAAGTGGACAAAAGTCAATCGAAAACATCAGCCATGCGCGATTTCCATAACTTGTACGTGAAAAGCAAACTGATTATTGGTACCAGTCAACATTTACAAAAACAACCGAATCAAAAACACCCATTGTTGATTGATTTCGCAGTAGGAAAATGTGGTGATTTGAGTAAATGGTCACGGGCTAATTTGAAATTCGTCATGGGGATTGATTATAGCAACGATAATATTCACAATAGTACCAATGGGGCTTGTGTACGGTTTTTACAACACCGGTGTAATCATCGTAATGATATTATGCGAGGGTTATTTGTAGAAGGAAATAGTCAATTGAATATACGGACGAAATCCGAGGCCATTGCCAAACCGTTTGATAAGGATCTTGTACAGTATGCATTTGGACAGAAGAATTTACCCGATGGCAATAAATTGGCGTTTGAATACGGAGTGGCGAAAAATGGTTTCACCATTAGTTCCTGTCAATTTGCCATTCACTACTTCTTTGAAACCCTTTCTACATTGCATAGTTTCTTGCAAAATGTGGCCGAATGTACACAATTAAATGGTTATTTTGTGGGGACTTGTTTTGATGGAAGTACGTTATTTGAAAAACTGAAACCAATGGCGAAGTTTGAAGAATATAGTGTGAAAAGAGAAGACCAGACTATCTTTTCAGTGGAAAAACAGTACAATATGTCAATTGAAGAATTCCCCGCCGATGAAACCAGTGTAGGAATGCCGGTAAATGTATT
>Ga0129324_10000855_pt1 | contig 21080 bp, 18 predicted proteins | sample CPBDNA_7_FD_96879 | JGI IMG/M metagenome (GOLD analysis project Ga0129324, IMG submission 96879) | Freshwater to marine salinity gradient microbial communities from Chesapeake Bay, USA - CPBay_Spr_15_0.2_DNA | ecosystem: Environmental > Aquatic > Marine > Coastal | place: USA: Chesapeake Bay... | reverse complement strand
TTTCACCTATACCTCAAGGAATGTGAGTGGCGGTTCAATTATCGACCTACAGCGAACCTCTTGAAGGTCCTAGTCGAATGGGTAAAAATATGAATACTTCGAACTTATCTATGTCAGCCCCTTATTTTTTTTTTGACCCACACTCAGCCTTGTCGAAAAGATCGGAGTATCAATGTCAAAGACGAACGTGAACGCCCGTCAGGCTGCTGTTTCAACGATGAAGCAGTCGCTGATTCTGGCTGCCGCACGTCAGATTTTTGAAGAAGATGGCATCGAAGGTGCATCCATTCGCGCCATCGCTAAAAAAGCAGGCTATACGCCAGGGGCGATCTATTTTCATTTTGCCTCGAAGGAAGACATTTACGCCAGTCTCCTCGATCAATCACTGGATAGACTTGTTGCGCGTGTCACAGCATCCGTTGTGCATGCAAAAAGCCCAAAGCATCAGATGTATCTGTCAGGGCGTGCCTTTTTCGATTTTTACGCTGAGAACCCGCGTGATCTGGATTTAGGATTCTATTTGTTTCGTGGCGGCATGCGCCCGCATGGGCTTGGCTCAGCGCGCGATCAGGATTTGAACGAAAAACTGTTGTGGTCGTTAGCACCATTTCGTCATGCGCTGATGGAAATGGGCTGCAAAGATGAAGCTGTAGATGCCGAAACTGTAGCATTCTTTGCACACACGTCTGGCTTGTTACTGCTCAAACATACGGGCCGGATGACGTTGTTTGCGACGGATGCCGCCGAGCAGATCGATGCGTATCTGGCCAATCTCGAGGATCGGATGGACCGCATGCGCACCGGTGCGGCAAGGGCGAAGACACATCAGGACATTTGAAAGTCCTCTTTTCCGTAATCGTCGGAGTTTGGTAAGATTTATCAAGTATGCAGCTAGGCGCCCTTGGACATTGGGAGGTCCCGGATACGCTACGCGTTCCGGGACCTCCCCCTTGACCCTGCCCCGGCAATATCGCTTGATCGTGGGATGCACATCCACCTTGTCCACGCCCATCCCGAGCAGAAATCATTTACCGCAGCGATGCGCGATGTGATCGTCGCGACGCTGGAGTCCGAAGGTCACAGTGTCACCGTGTCGGATTTGTATGCGATGAACTTTAACCCGGTCGCGTCCGCCGCAGACTTTGGCGAGCGCCGCAATCCGGATCATCTGACCTATGCGCTGGAGCAACGGCACAATTACCAGGCTGGCACCCTTGCGCCCGACATTGCCGAGGAGATCGCGCGCGTGCTGGCTGCGGACATGCTCGGCTTCACTTTCCCGCTGCATTGGTTCGGCACGCCGGCGATCCTCAAGGGCTGGTTTGAACGGGTGATGATTTCAGGGCCGTTTTACGGCGGCAAGCGGGTCTATGGCGCCGGTGGTTTGGCGGGCAAGCGCGCGTTCACGGCATTCGGCCTGGGCGGCCGGCCGCATATGTTCGGCCCCGGCAGCCTTCATGGTCCATTGGAATCCGGCATGATGAAGCATTTTTTCCAAGGCACGCTCGGTTACGTCGGCCTAGAAGTGATCGCGCCGTTCATCGCCTGGCATGTGCCGTATGTCAGCGATGCGGACCGCACGAAAATGCTAGCGGATTTGGCAACCTATGTGCGCACTCTGGACGACCAGCCCCGCCTTGAAATGCCCGACTTGAGCGATTTCGACGAGACGTTTAAGCCGGTTTAACAAACGTCCCTCTCCCGGTGGGAGAAGGTTTAAGCGGCTTGACCTTCCTGTGACCGGCACCTTTATCTAGGCGGTATCTGAATGGTAAGGGCGCTCATTAAAATGCATAGACGTGACTTTCTGACCGCTGGTGCGGCGCTCTCGGCAAGTATGATGCTGCCCGGGTTTGCGATGGCCGAAGCCGCGCCGATGGTCACTGTGCGCCCGGCCCCGGCGAAGGTGCCGTTGATGGGCGCTGGCAAGCCTGAGACCGCGGTCTGGGCCTATGGCAAAAGCGTGCCCGGGCCGGTGATCCGAATCCCACGCGCCAAGCCCGTGCATATCCGGCTGGAAAACCACCTCGACCAAGCGACCACGGTGCATTGGCACGGCATCCGCCTCGCAAACGCGATGGATGGCGTGCCTGGGTTCACGCAATCCGCCGTCGCGCCGGGGGCGGCATTTGATTATCGCTTCACGGCGCCGGACGCCGGCACGTATTGGTATCATTCGCACGAGAAATCCTGGGAACAGGTGGCACGCGGGCTGTATGGCCCGTTGATCGTCGAAGAAGACACGCCGGTCGCCGTCGATGCTGAGCAGATGTTTATCGTCGACGATTGGCGACTTGGCGAAGACGGCGCGATCGCCCAGGACTTTGGCGCGCTGCACGATGCGGCGCATGGCGGGCGGCTCGGCAACTGGTTGACGGTCAACGGCGTGACCGCGCCGAAATTTGACGTACGACCGGGGGCGCGGATACGGCTGCGCTGTATCTCTGCGGCCAACGCACGGATCATGGCGTTTCGCTTTCCGGGTGTCGCCGTGCACGTGATCGCCGTTGACGGACAGCCGCTGGATGCGCCGGAAACCCTTGAAGACGCGTTGTTGCTGGCCCCGGCACAGCGCACCGATTTGGTGATCGATATCCCGAGCGATGCGGCGGGTGAGATCACAATCGAAGAAGTGTCGACGTCGGAGCCGATCAAGGCGGCGACCTTCAACGTCACCGGCACGCCGCTGCGCGCCGCCGCCCCTGCCGAGATGGTGCGCCTCCCCGCCAACCCGTTGAGCGCGCAAAGCCTCGATCTTGACGGCGCGCTGAACGTCGATTTGGTGATGCAAGGCGGCGCCATGGGGCAGTTGACCGAGGCAACCTATCAGGGGCAACTGTTCGACATGCGCACCCTGGTGCAGCAAAAAGGCCAAGTCTGGGCGTTTAACGGTGAAGCCGGTGCCCCCAGCGTACCGCTGTTGCATGCGGCGCTCGGCCGCACCGTAACGATCAACATGATCAACGACACCCGCTGGTCTCACGCCATGCATCTACACGGCCATCATTTCCAAGTCATCGAGCGCGACGGCCAGCCCGTCAACGGTGCTCCATGGCGCGACACCGAACTGCTCGCCCCGGCTGAGCGCGTCCGCATCGCGTTTCTCGCCGACAACCCCGGCAAATGGCTGTTCCATTGCCATATGCTGGAACACCACATGGCCGGTATGGGGACATGGATCAACGTGGGGTGATGTCTCCGCTTCTGTTGTCATTCCCGCGCAGGCGGGATTCATGGTCACGATAGATCCCCGCCTACGCGGGGATGACGGATATCAGCTAATCGATATGGCCACGGCGCCATCGCATGCGTAAGATGCGCGCATGATGATCTTTAAACGCCTCGCCGTGGTTGCGGTTTTTCTTGTGCTCAGCGGCTGCTACATGCCGATACGTTTCGATTCCGAGATCGATATCAATCGGTCCGGTTATTACACGTTCATTTTTGACGGCTACTTGGCCAAAGTTGAGCTGTATCAAGACCTCAAAGACGGCAAAATCGACCGTGAGGAGGAACTGCTGCAAGTTCAGCAGATCAAAGAGGATTTCGAGCGAGACTCTGCCGTCAGCGGCTTTCAGTACTACGAAAAAGGTCACTTCCGGGTAAAGTACGAGCGCGCGGGCGATCTGCTGCAGGCGAAGACGATGACGTTCTTCCGTCGCAACGAATATATTCTGGGCATCAGCTATAACAGTGAAACCGGCCAGATTTCGATGCTCGGCAAATCGCTCAGCCGCGACATTAAAGATCGTTTGCGTGAATCGGGGCTGGATACGTCGGGCGAATTGCGGGTATTCACAGATGCCAACGTCGTCAGCCACAATGCGACGACGGTTAAACCGTTCCCATCCAAGGGACCCGATTACAAAATGTATACCTGGAAAATCCAAAACCTGCTGGCGCCGACCCCGGCGTTGAAGATTCAGGCGCGCTGAAGGGGTGGCGTCGCGCTAAGATCTTGGATCGCCGGCGACGTCCCGGAACCGCGCGGCGGTATCCGGGTTTTTGTCACTCAGTCTTTGGTAAGCCGCCGGAGCAGGCTGGAGGTGTCCCAGCGCTTGCCGCCCATGGCGATGACTTCGGCGTAGAATTGGTCGACCAGAGCGGTGACCGGCAAGGTGGCGCCATTGTTTTTCGCTTCGCCGAGCGCGATGCCGAGGTCTTTGCGCATCCACTCAACCGCGAAGCCGAAATCGAATTTGTCGTCGGCCATGGTTTTGCCGCGATTTTCCATCTGCCACGAGCCTGCGGCGCCTTTGGAAATGCAGTCGACGACCAATTTCGCATCCAGCCCGGCTTTCTGCGCAAACGCGATGCCTTCGGATAGCCCCTGCAACAAGCCGGCGATGGTGATCTGGTTGACCATTTTGGTGATTTGGCCGGCTCCCGCCTCGCCCATCAAGGTGACGGCGACGGCGTAGCTGTCGATGACCGGCTTGGCGGCGTCAAAGGTCGCTTGGTCGCCACCGACCATGACGGTCAGCTTGCCGTTTTCGGCCCCCGCTTGGCCGCCGGAGACCGGGCCGTCCAAAAAGCCGATGCCGACCTTTTTGGTGGCGGCGTCGATTTCGCGGGCAACGTCGGCGGATGCGGTGGTGTGGTCGCAATAGATGCCGCTATCGCCCATGCCGGCCAAAATGCCGTCATCGCCGAAAACCACCGAGCGTAAGTCGTCGTCGTTGCCGACGCACGAAAAGACAAAATCCGCGCCCGCGGCCGCTTTCGCCGGAGTGTCGGCGAAGTCGCCACCGTATTCCGCCGCCCATTTTTCGGCTTTTGCGGTGGTGCGGTTATAGACGGTGACATCGTGGCCATTCTTTTGCAGATGACCTGCCATGGGATAGCCCATGACGCCAAGCCCGATGAATGCTGCTTTTGCCATGTTTTCTCTCCTTAAAATGTTTGATTAGTCGGCATTGCCGATGACGGTGATGAAATTCGACGTCCAGATTGGTGGCGGGTCGGTCAGTAGACGATCCAACAGCCACTCGACGCTTTGACTGGTGGCACGGCGCACGCGGCTGCCCCGTGAATACGGTAGGCACCCGTGCCCGACCATGCCGGCGGCCAAAGCCACATGCCCGATGTTGCCAGGGGCGTACATCGCCTTGTGGGTCAGGTCGTTGAATTGGAACTGTAGCCCCCACGGCGAGGCACAATTGGGCGTGCGCAAGACGATCCGCCCGCCCGGCGCCAAAAACGTGCCGAGCTTTTGCAGCACTTTGACGCCTTCGACGTAGGAAAAGTGCTCAAACACATCCAACATGACGATGCGGTCGAACTTTTCATCCTTATGGGCGTCCAAGAACGCATCCATCGTGGTGGTGTGGACGCGGGCCGCGATACTTTCCGGCATGAAGTCTTTGGTTTTCGGGTCCATTTCAACGCCGGTGAAATCTTGCACGCCCATTGCCTGCAGATACGCCAAGAACAAGCCGACGCCGCAGCCGATTTCGAGCACCCGGTGGTTTGCCTGAAAGCCTGCGGGCGCCCAGATGTTGCGGGTGAACTCGCGCATATGCTTGCGCCGGACTTCGGCCCGCACGTATGTGCGATGGGTATCATAGACTGCGTAAAAATCTTCGGGTTTCTCAAAGCTCATGACGTGCCTTTAGCGCCGGAACGGTCGTGGGTGAGGATCGCGTAAAAGTTCCCTTCCCAGATTTCCGGCGGGCTCGCAATCAGTTTGTTGAGAATTGCCTGCATCATAGCGTCTGTGCGTCGTCGTCCCGGGCTGCCCAACAGGTGCGGATAGCAGCGCTCAAGCCGCATACCGGCGGCAATCGCCATCTGGCGGATGCTGTCGGTGGTGTAGCCGGTCAGGTGCGTCAGATCGCCGAATTGAAACTGCAGCCCAAAGGGCGAGCCCGCGTTTGGCATTTTGAGGACGATTTTGCCGTCGTCGCCGAGCCGTTTTTTGAGGGTCAATAGCAGGTTGAGACCGTCTTCTTTGGTAAAGTGTTCGAACACGTCAAACATGAATATACGGTCGAACTGTTTAGCGTTGTCTGATTTCAAAAAGTCATGCACATCAGCGACTTGGAATCGATTCTTCACGTGCATTGGAATCACCTCTGCGACGGCGGGATCAAGATCTATCCCCTGAAAATCCCCGACCCCCATGTGATCAAGGAAACTCAGGAAATGCCCCGTGCCGCAGCCGATTTCGAGACACCGCATGGTGGGGTGCACGCCGGCTGGGGACCAGACTTCGTCGGTGAAGCGTTTGATGTGTTTGGCGTTCAGATCCGGCGTCGTATAGGCCTTGGTGGCGGCATAGGACTCGTAGAACGTCGACATCGATTTTCCCCGCCCTTCGGCTTTCATATCAGGCAAATAATCTGTATACCGCGCGCTATAGGTCCCGCGAGGTCCGGACGCCAAAACAAAGAGAGTCATCCAGAGTTTGCGAGTGAACCACACAATCCCAGTCTCGAAAAGTCAACGCCTGCAACGCGCCGCCCTTATCGGTTTAGCGGCGTTGCTTGCGGTCAACGCGCTCGTTGTCGGTGTGACGTATTTATTTTATCCGGGGTATTGGGACCATGGCGAACCGGTGGTGGCTGCGGCTAGCTTCAAGATGCTGTCCGGGCAGCAAGTGTACCCGGACTTTGGTTCCGCGCAGTTCACCAGCAACCTATATGGGCCGCTGCTGTTCGGTTTAAACGGGCTGATGATGGCGATGTTCGGTGCCAATGTGGCGGCCAGCAAATTATTGGGTGTGGTCGCAATTGCGGTGACGTTGATGCTGAGTTGGGCTAGCCACCGGCGCTTTGGAATTGTGTGGACAGCAGTGGCGGTCATGTTGACTGCGGCGTATGCGCTGATCAACCTGCCTTACGCGTTATGGAACAGGCCTGACCCTGCGTTGATGATGGTCGCTGCGGTGGCTGTTTTTCAGGCTACCAGAGATACAGCGCGTACAAACTGGCTTTGGGCGTCATTTGTCCTGGGGGTACTGGGTGGGATTGCGTGTGGCCTGAAGCTGTATGGATTCGTTTATATTGCCCCGGTCGGCATTTATCTGGCACTCATACTGGCCGGCTGGCGTGGCGTTGCGGTGATGACGGCGACGGGGATCGGTGTTGCGGGGCTGCCGTTCGCGCTGCCGGTGTTTAATCTCGCTAGCTACATCGACTGGTTTGGCCTGATGGCCGGCAAAACGACCGCTGCGGAGATGCTGACCAAGGGGCTTCGATATTCGGTACTGACGGCTTTAGGACCGCTTTGGTTGTTGATCGCCGCAAGCCGTACACCTGCATCCCCTGCACGCCTTGCGGAACTCGCCTATGCCGGTTTCACGTTGTTGGGGATTGCCGCCTGCACATACCTGGCGTCCAAGCCCGGCGCCGGTTTTTACTATGTACTGCCGTTCGCACCACTGGCCGTGCATCAGCTTATTTTATCTGCACAGCATGCAAAGCCGAAACCCGTCGCCGCCGCAGTGCTGGCCTGTGTCCTGGTGTTGGTCATGGCTGTCCCCTCAATTGCCGTGCAAAAGCGCTTCTTTCGCGCCTTGGATTGGACGCACGCAACCTCGGTTACGGCAGACATCGAAAACGTCATTCGGCGCTACCCGCGCGCCACGATTGAGATGGGGACCGGGATTTCCGGTAACGGCTATCGTGATACTCTTTATAAGCCGCTGTTGTTGTTTGCCGGGCATCCGTATTCGGTCGATTTTGGTATTATGATGGAAACTAGTTACCTAGGGATTGCATTGCCGAACCCGCTGGTACAGAGCGTTGAAGATTGCCGCACCGAAATCTGGCTGATCCCAAAGGGCGAAACGCCATTTGCGATGTTGGGCTATTATGGTAATCCATCAGTTGATCCGGCGTATCGGCGTGCGTTCGAAACGCATTATCGTCTGGTTGACAGCTCTGCGTTCTTCGACGTCTGGCGTTGCTCACGCTAAGGCAATCAGCGTTACAACCTTAGCGGATTGATACCGGTGTCTTCAGAAAAATCTATTTACCGATTGAAGCAAGCGATCATGCGCCGAATTCCAGATATTCGGGTGCTTTCGGCACTTGATGACATGTATCGTTTGATGGCGATGCCGTTTGGATGGGTGACGTACTTGATCACGACGCGCGTGTTGCGGCGTCCCTACTTCGGCGTCTGGCTGGCGTCTGCGCAGGGTAACCCGTTACGTCGCCCCTCCTCTACTAGTAGATAAGGTTTTTATAGGGCATTTAAAGATCTCTGGTAAGCATTTTCGGGCTTTCCGGGCGCCTAGACGATCCGGGAGTTTAGAGGTTGCTCAGTGCGGCAGGTTGCCCCAGTGGAATATCAAACGTGCTCTCGAACCGGCCGGCGAGGTCGGGTGCGATGCGGACGTCGACTTGGACGGCGGAATCGGTATCGACTTTTGCCAGCACGTCGGCGTTTTCATACAGCCACGCCAGCGCGGCACCGTCGGTGAACGCAAGCTTGATGCGCGCCGTAATATGGTCGCGGGTCAGCAAGGTGTCGACGGCATGCAGCAGATCGTCGCAGCCGTCACCGGTCAACGCCGAGATCGGCACCGCAATCTGATTGCCGATTCCGGCTCGGTTGATGACGAATTCGCGGCTTTCAGCGTCCAGCAGGTCGATTTTGTTGAGCGCTTCGATCATCGGCTTGCCGAGCATTTCGTCGTCATCGGCGATCACATCGCGGGGTACGACGCGGAGCCGGTTGAGCACGGTCAGCACATCGGTTTTCTGCTGTTCGCTGTCGGGGTGGGCGACGTCGCGCACATGCACGATGATATCGGCCTCGATCACCTCTTCGAGGGTCGCATGGAAGGCATTGACCAGCTCGTGCGGCAGGTTGGAGACGAACCCCACCGTGTCCGATAAAATCGCGTCCCGCCCGCTCGGCAAGCGGATACCGCGCATGGTCGGGTCAAGTGTCGCAAACAACTGGTCTTTTGCGGTCACGTCGGCGCTGGTGACGCGGTTGAACAGCGTCGACTTGCCGGCGTTGGTATAGCCGACCAGCGCGACCACCGGGTGCGGCACGCGCTTGCGGGCCGAGCGGTGCAGTTCCCGGGTCCGCGAGACGTCTTCTAAGTCTTTTTTCAAGCGGTCGATGCGTTGGCGGATCAAGCGGCGGTCGGTCTCGATCTGGGTTTCACCGGGACCGCCCATGAAACCGACGCCACCGCGCTGGCGTTCCAAGTGCGTCCAAGAGCGCACCAGTCTGCCCAGTTGGTAATTGAGCTGCGCCAGTTCGACCTGCAAACGCCCTTCGCGGGTGCGTGCGCGGGCGCCAAAGATTTCCAAGATCAAGCCGGTGCGGTCCAAGACCTTGGCCGACCACGCACGTTCAAGGTTGCGCTGCTGCACGGGCGTGAGTTCCGCATCGATGATGACGATGGGTGACGGCCCTTCGCCAGCGTCGGGATCATCCGGGTCACCGTCGCCGATGTCGGGATGGCGGATGCTTTCTAGGACCTGTTCGATCCGTTCAACTACGCCGCCGCCAATCAACGTTGCCGGGCGCGGCCGTTTAATGGTGAAGGCTTCGGCGTGCTTGATGTCGAGATCGATCGCCAACGCCAAGCCGACGGCTTCTTCAAGCCGCGCTTCACGGGCACGTTCATCAAGTTCACTGCTGAAGATATCGGGGTGGACGACGACGCAGGTATCCCGTGCCGGTGTTCGGTCTATGCCGCCGCCGCTGCGTCGTTTACTCACGCATCCTCGTCTGCTTCGTCCTTGCTGTCAGGCTCAAAGAGCTGCACCGGTGTCGACGGCATGATGGTCGAAATTGCGTGCTTATAGACAAGCTGGGTGTGACCGTCGCGGCGCAGCAGCACCGAGAAGTTATCGAACCACGTCACAATACCCTGCAATTTGACACCGTTGACCAGAAACACCGTCACCGGTGTTTTCTGCTTACGGATGTAATTCAGAAAAACGTCCTGCACGTTTTGGGGTTTATCGGCAGCCATGTTTTTATCCCCTCTTTATGGGCCGCATTGCGCGGCCATCATGGTTTTTTTGGGTTTTCTTGGTCGAGAAGACCGTTATTTTCCCTGTGACGCCGAAGCTTACATGGTCTGCAAGAAATTGCAAAGCTGAGCACAACTCACGAAGTGGTGTGCCGGTGGGTGGTGCGGAAACTCGCCGACGCTGGGCGCTTCAGGCCGAATCAGCACCGGCACGCAACCGGCGTTAACGCCACACGTAAGATCGATATCAGCGTCCCCAACGAACCACACATCGGGCCCGCGCGGGATTCCGCCAGGCGCCAATGCCATATCGACCGGTGCCGGATCGGGTTTGTCGCGCGCGGCATCAAAGGCGCCGACGATGCACCCGAAATGCTTCGCCCAATCCAACTGTTCGGCCTCGGCACGCAGGTAGTCGCCTTTTTTGTTGGAGACCACGCCCAGATAAACCCCCTGCCCGACCAGATAAGCGAGCAAATCGGCAGCGCCTTTCGCAGGTTTGACGGCTTCGGCATGGATTTCCGCATAGCGGGCATAAAATACCTCGCCCGCCTGCTCCCACGTGTCACCGAACAACTGCGGAAAGCTGTCGCGCATGGAATGGCGGACCTTGGCACGGGTTTCTTCCATGCTCCATTCCGGCAAACCATAGGCGCGAAACGTCGTGTTGAGGGCATCTTGAATGGGCGGCCAACTGTCGACCAGGGTGTTGTCCCAATCGAAGATGACGGCGCGTGGAAGGTTGATTTCGTTCATGCGTCTTTGTGTGTCGAGACCGCGGATTGGTCAAGGGGGGCTTCGGGGCCGCTTTTTGAGCACCGAACTCAGAAAAATTCGAGCTGTACCGAGAACATTTTCTCGACCTTACGGATCACGTCGGCAGCGGCAAACAGGACAACGCGGTCACCCGCTTCGATCACCGTTGAGCCGCTGGGATAGATTGTTGCGCCGTCGCGGACGACGGCACCGATCAGTACGCCAGCCGGCAGTTTTGCATCACGCAGCGGCGTGCCGACAAGTTCTGACGTTTGCAGGGCTTCGGCCTCGATCAGTTCGCCGAAGTCTTCGCGCAGCGTGTGCACCGAATGAATCCGCCCACGTCGCACGTGTTGCAGAATTTTCGATACCGTGATGTTCCGCGGGCTGACCGTAACGTCGATGCCGATTGAGCCGACCAGATCTTCGTAACCAGCGTTGTTGACCAAGGTTACAACGCGTTGGCAGCCGAATTTTTTGGCCAACAGACTCGACAAAATATTCGTCTCGTCATCGTTGGTCACGGCGACCACGGTTTCGGTGCCCGATACGTTGGCTTCTTCGAGGATTTGCTGATCAATGACGCTGCCGTGGATGACGATGGTTTTTTCCAGGTCGCCGGCGATGGCTTCGGCGCGTTCTTTGTTTTGTTCGATGATTTTTGCGCGCACCCAATCGTGGTTCGCTTCAAGCTCGCGGGCCAAGAACATACCGATGTTGCCGCCGCCGAAAATCAATAACGAGCGGGCTTCGCGTTCTTCGTGTCCGAATGCCGCCATGGCGCGATCGATCTGGTCGCTGTCGACGACGAAGTACACTTCGTCGCCTTCATGCATTTGGTCTTCGCCACGTGGCACGATGGGTTTGCCATCGCGGACCAAGCCGACGATGACGATGTTGAGGTCTGGAAATAACTGCGAAAGCTGGCGCAGCGGCGTGTTGACCAACGGGCAATCCGGTTTACAGCGCACGCCCAGCAACTTCACGCGGTTGTCGACCAACGGAATCATCTCGAATGCACCGGGAACTTCGAGGCGGCGGATCACGGCGCGTGCGACTTCGATTTCGGGCGAGATAATGACGTCGATCGGCATGTGATCGCGGGAAAACATATTTGCCCACATCGGCTGTAAATAGCTTTGGTTGCGGATCCGCGCGATTTTGGTTGGTACTTCGAACAACGAGTGCGCGACCTGACAGGCGACCATGTTGGTCTCGTCCGCAAGCGTGACGGCAATCAATAAGTCGGCGTCGGCAATGCCGGCGCGCTCAAGCACGTCGGGATGTGAGCCGTGACCGACGATGCCGTTGACGTCGAAGGCGTCGGAAATCTGGCGTACCAGATTTTCCGATTGATCGACGATGGTAACGTCATGGTTTTCCATGGCCAAGTGTCGGGCGATGTTGGAGCCGACCTGACCGGCACCGCATACGATAATTTTCATGATCGTTCCGCCTCGCGGCCCCTGCTTCCGTTGATCCAAATGGTGGCGTTGTTATCTCGGGGACTGCACGCCGCCGAAAATGCACAGCTTTTCATATCGCTTATACTACTGTTTGTCCTGACCGCGCACGCCCAGAGATTTGAGCTTCCGGTGCAGCGCCGAACGCTCCATGCCGACGAATTGCGCGGTTTGTGAAATATTGCCGCCAAATCGCTCGACTTGGGCCAGCAGATATTCACGCTCGAACAGCTCGCGCGCATCGCGCAGCGGCAAAGACATGATTTCGGCTTTGCGTTCAACATCGACCGATGGCCCCATGCCCATGATCTCAGGCGGCAGCATGGCTGCCGTGATTGCCTGCGCCGGATCGCCGGGTGCCATGATCAACAAACGTTCGACGACGTTGCGAAGCTCGCGCACGTTGCCGGGCCAGCCATAGGTCTGTAGTGCTGCCAGTGCATCTTCGGTGAAGCCGCGCGATGGCTGGCCGGATATGTTGGCCGCGTTGCCCATAAAGTGACGCGCCAACAGCGGGATATCGTCGCGGCGGTCGATCAGGGCCGGCACATGGATCGGCACGACGTTGAGCCGGTAATACAGGTCTTCGCGGAAGTTACCGTCGTTGATTTCCGCCGTCAGGTCTTTGGTCGTGGATGCCATGACGCGGACGTCGACCTGCACTTGCTCGGTACCGCCGACGCGTTCGAAAATTTGTTCTTGAAGCGCACGAACGATCTTTCCCTGGGTTTCCAGCGGCATATCGCCAACTTCGTCGAGCAGCAGTGTGCCCTGGTCGGCCCGTTCGAACATGCCGATTTTGCGGGTACGATCGCTGCCGCTTTCCGTGCCGAACAGTTCGGTTTCCATGCGGTCCGGATGCATCGCGGCGCAGTTGATGACCGCAAACGGGCCTTCGGCGCGGCGCGAGCGTGCATGCAGTAATCGTGCGATGACCTCTTTGCCGGCGCCCGGTGGGCCGGAGATGATGATCCGCGAATTGGTCGGCGCGGCCCGCTCAATCGCTTGGCGAACATCTTTGATCGCCATCGACGCGCCGATCAAATCCAATGGCGTGCCGGCGCGTATGCGAAGCTCGGCGTTTTCCCGCCTCAGCCTTGAAGCCTCCATCGCGCGTTCGATCAGCAACAACATACGTTCTGACTTAAACGGCTTTTCGATGAAGTCGTATGCGCCGTCTTGGATCGCCTGCACGGCGGTCTCGACAGAGCCGTGCCCGCTCATCATCAACACCGGTGTTTCCGGATGCAGACGTTTGATTTCTTTAAGGATACCGAGGCCATCCAGTTCGCTGCCCTGTAGCCAGATATCCAACAGTACGAGGCCCGGCGGTTGTTCGGCGACAGCCGCAAGCGCGCTGGTGCTGTCGTGCGCTTCGCGGGTCTCAAAGCCCTCATCACCTAGGATTTCTGCCGTAAGTGTGCGGATGTCCCGCTCGTCGTCGACAATCAGAATATCTTGCGCCATCAGATTTCACGTCTTTTTATTGAAAAGGCTCGATTCAGCTTAACCGGTCTTGAGGCCCGTCGCGACCCGCATTGCGTTTTCTTCATCGTTTCCTTGTTTGGTCTTTTCCGCGTCATTCCGGTCAATGGTCAGGTCTTTGCCCAGGGGGAATGACATTTTGACCCGGGCGCCCCGGGGTTTGCGGTCGCTAAGTTCAAGCACGCCATCATGTTCTTCGATAATTTTTTTCACGATGGCCAGGCCAAGTCCAGTGCCCTTGTCGCGCGTCGTCACATAAGGTTCGGTCAGGCGGTCACGACCGGCTTCCGGCAGGCCTCGCCCATCGTCATCGATCATGATGATAATCTCGTTGTCGGTCTGCACCATACTCAATTGCACCTCGCCTTTGATGTCGCTGTCGCCTTCTTCACGGGCCCCCTCAATCGATTCGGCAGCGTTCTTGAGCACGTTCGTCAGGACCCTGGAAATCTGCCGCGCATCGCATTGGAGGTAGACATCTTTCGTCGGTAGTTCGCTGGTGAACGTCACGCCGGCATCCCGGTTTTGCTCAAGGAACACGGCCTGGCGGCACAACTCGGATATATTTTCGCGTTTAAAATCCGGTTGCGGCATGCGGGCAAAGGACGAAAATTCGTCGACCATGCGGCCAATATCACCGACTTGGCGAATAATGGTGTCGGTGCATTTCTTGAAGGTTTCCGGATCGTCTTTGATTTGTTTCAAGTATTTCCGATTGAGCCGCTCGGCCGACAGTTGAATTGGGGTCAGCGGGTTTTTGATTTCGTGCGCAATGCGGCGCGCAACGTCGGCCCAGGCGGCTTTACGCTGCGCCGACAGTAATTCGGTCACGTCGTCGAAAGTTGCGACGTAACCAATGACGTCGTCGTCCAAATATTCAGCGGCTATCCGCACCAGCAGTGTTTTCGCGCCGCTCGCACGCAAGAAAGTAATTTCCGCCTGTTGCATGCGGTCCGGGCGGCTTATGGCCTGACGCAGCAGATCTGCGAGTTCGGGCACTGTCTCGGCTAAGGGCGTACCGATATGCGCCAACAGGTCCATGTCCAGCAGTTCGGTGGCACGGCGGTTCGGCAAATTGATGTGCCCTTTCGCATCCAGACCGACAACACCAGCGCTGACACCGGCGAGCACGGTCTCGGTAAATCGGCGCCGTTCGTCGAGCTCTTTGTTGACCTCAAGCAGCCCTTGTTGCTGGCTGGCGATGCGTTGCGTCATATTGTTGAACGCGCGGCCCAGCACGCCGATTTCGTCGCGCGCGCTTGCGGTATCGACCCGGGCCGACAAATCACCCTTGGAAATATCGTCAGCTGCATCGATCAAATCGGTAATCGGTTCAGCCAATTGCGCCGATACCGTCATGCCGATCCACACCGCCGCCATCAGCAAAATCAGTACGGCCACCATGTAGATCAGCACGAAACTGATCTGTACGCCCGAGCGTGTCGCTTCTAGGGCTTTGTATTCGTCGAACGCTTGGCGAATGGCCGCGATGTGTTGCAGCACGCGCGGATCGACAAAACGCTCGACCAGCAAATACGCATCGACGAATCGATTGAGGCGCACCAGGGCACGTACTTTATCGGTGGCTTCTGAATTCAGCAGCGTCACTTCGCCGTTGCTGGCTTTTGCGATGGCTTCGGGCGGAATGTCGTCGACGGTCGTCGACAGCGCAAAGTCTGACCGCGTGATGATGTTACCGAGGCTGTCGATAACCAAGGCTTCGGGCAGCCCCCGCAGCGATGCGCTCGACGACAAAATACGATTGAACTGCCATGGGTTTTCGGTCAACAGCGGCGCATTTTGATTGAGCAAAAACGCGACGCTGTAGGCCTGGTTGGCGATGTTTTCCCGGTGCTCTTTGACATACGCTTCGGTCACGCCGACGGATTCTCGCAGCGCGCCTGAGACACGGTCATTGAACCAGGCCTCGAGTCCGAAGTTCAATGAAAGATACGAGAATGCTGCAACCAATACCGCCGGCGTCACGGCGATCATGGCGAACAACATTACCAACCGGCCTTGCAGGCCTGCCCCGGCGCGGCCACGTTTTCGGGCCTGCCACAAACGGATCACGCGCCGGGTCACGACAATGCTCAACGCCAGCAAAAGTACGCAGTCTAAGGTCAGCAGCCAGCGCAGCACGTTGATCCGCTCATGAACCAGGGTCGTGTCGGTCATTAGTGCAACGGTGGCGACCCCCGAAGCAACCGCGAGGGCTGCCAGCAAGAACGCAAGCCGACGCTGCAGGCTGCTGCTCGACAGCATGCCTTTAAGGCCGCGATCTGCGGCCGCGGTCATCCGGATCCCTTAATGATGGGGATGCCGAGCTCGCGTATTTTTTTGCGAAGCGTATTACGGTTTAAACCAAGTACTTCTGAGGCTTTGACTTGGTTGCCGCGTGTCGCCTGCAAAGTATGCAGGATCAACGGACGCTCGACCTCGCGCAGGATGCGGTTATACAAACCCGCGGCCGGCAAGTTGCCGTCGTGTGCGTTAAAGTACGTTTTCAGGTGTCCATCGACCGTATCGGCAAGGCCGCCGCCAGATTCGCTGGGCTCGACCGGATCGCGGCGGTCACTAAGCTCGATATCAATGATTTCGGCATCAATGACCTCTTCGGAATACAACGCGGCCAAACGCTGCACCATGTTTTCAAGTTCGCGTACGTTACCTGGCCAGTCGTGGCTCTGCATGATCTCAAGCGCTTTGGGCTCGATTATCTTCCATGGCAGGCCTTCGTTCGCGGCGCGGGCCAGGAAGTGGCGAACCAATTCCGGAATATCTTCGGTGCGATCGCGCAGCGGTGGCAGCCGGATTGGCACCACATTGAGGCGGAAAAACAAATCTTCACGGAATAGGCCGCGCCGAATCAGTCGTTTGAGATCGTGGTGGGTTGCGGCGATCACCCGCACATTCGCCTTGATGGAAGTGCGCCCGCCGACGCTGGAATACTCGCCTTCCTGCAGCACACGCAGCAAGCGGGTTTGCGCTTCCATCGGCATGTCACCGATTTCGTCCAAAAACAGCGTGCCGCCGTTGGCTTGTTCGAAACGACCCGCGCTGCGTGCGATGGCGCCGGTGAACGAGCCTTTTTCGTGGCCGAACAATTCGCTTTCGATCAATTCGCGCGGGATCGCGGCGACGTTGACGGCGACGAACGGCTTGTCTTTGCGTTTGCCGTAATCGTGCAGCGCGCGGGCTACCAATTCTTTGCCGGTGCCGGACTCGCCGGTGATCATCGCGGTCAGGTCGGTCGGCATCAGGCGCGCGAGTGTCCGGTAAATTTCCTGCATCGCCGGCGAGCGGCCGATCAGCGGCAACGCTTCTTCGACTTCTTCCGGGCGACTGGCAGCGCTCAGGCTGCTGTCTTTTGAGCGCGCTTCAAGGCCCCGCCGGACCACGGAAACCAATTCGTCCAGATCAAACGGCTTCGGCAGATAATCGAATGCCCCGCGTTCGGTCGCTTTGACGGCGGTCAGCAATGTATTTTGCGCGCTCATCACGACGATTCGAAGATTTGGGCGGAGATGGCGCATTTTTGGGACGAGATCGAGGCCGTTGCCGTCGGGCATGACGACGTCGGTAATCACCAGGTCGCCATCGCCGTTTTCAACCCATTGCCAGAGCGTCGCCGCGTTGCCGGTTGAGCGGACGTCGTAGCCGGCGCGCGTCAGTGCCTGTGTCACCACCATGCGGATGCCGTCGTCGTCATCGGCAACAAGGATCGTCGCGGCCTCAGTCATCGTCTCGCTCTCCCTTGGCCATCGGCAACATAACCCGGAACACGGTGCGTCCCGGAATGCTGTCGAACTCGATGACGCCGCCGTGATCACCAACGATTTTGGCGACGAGTGCCAGGCCCAGCCCGCTGCCTTTAGGCTTCGAGGTGACGAAGGCGTCGAATAGATAGTTTTTCATATCGTCGGCGATGCCAGGACCGTTGTCGCGGATCCACACGGTCAGCGGCAGGTGCACACGGGTATCGGCCCCCGGCAACGCGAACCGCACACCTTGGCTATACGCGGTGCCGATGGTGATTTCACCGCCGACGCTGCCGACGGCTTCGGCAGCGTTCTTCACCAGGTTCAGAAAAATTTGAACCAATTGGTCGTGGTTGCCCCAGACCGGCGGTAACGATGGGTCGAACACGTTTTGAAACCGCACATGCGTGGCAAAGCCGGTTTCCGCAAGGCGTTGTACGCGGTCTAACACTTTGTGAATGTTGACCGGCTCGCGCTGCAAGGGGGTGCGGTCCGAGAACACCTCCATACGATCCACCAGGCCGACGATTCGGTCGGCTTCGTCGCGAATCAGGCGGGTCAACTGTTTGTCTTCGTCGTTCAGTGAGCGCTCCAACAATTGCGCAGCGCCGCGAATGCCGGACAGCGGGTTCTTAACTTCGTGTGCCAACATTGCCGCCATCGCGGTGACCGAGCGCGCGGCACCCATATGGTTGAGTTGGTTGTTGATCTTCTCGGCGATGGACCGTAGTTGAATAACGACCGCGACCGCGCCTGGGTCTTCGGGAATGCACGATGCCTGTGCATCAATCGAATGCGTGCCGATACGCGGTGTTTCCAAGGTCACATCGTATTCGGCGACTACACTGCGAAAGCGTCGTGCTTGTTCCAGCAATGCCAGCACCGGGCTGTCTTTAGGCATCAGCTTTTCGATTTGTTGCCCACACAGATAAGCGGCCGAGCCCCGAAACAACTGCTCCGCAGCTTGGTTGACGCGACAGATGCGGTTTTCAGAATCCACCACGACCACCGCACTGGCGAGTGCGTTGAGGATGGAGTCTGCTTTGATATGCAGTGGTGTCGTTGTTTCCAACGCGGCGTCCAATATTACGGGTGCGTTGGTATCCGCCATCTCTACGCAGCCAAACGGTCTAGGTTGGCGGCATAGAAATCGATGATCGCGGCTTCGACGTCTGTCGGTTCGGTCATTTGGTTTACCTTCGCACGGAATTCAGCAGCGTCCCGTAAGCCTTTGGAATACCAGCCGATATGTTTGCGTGCGATCTTTACACCGGCGTGCACGCCGTAGTGCGAAAGGATATCGCGATAATGCTCAATCACGGTATCGCGTTGGGTTTCCAGGTCCGGGTCTGCAAGCACGGTGCCGGTCGAAAGATAATGCTGCACTTGCCCCGGGAACCACGGGCGGCCATAGGTGCCGCGTCCGATCAGCATACCGTCGGCTCCAGATTGTGCGAGCGCGGCGTCCACGTCTTCGAGGGTATTGATGTCACCGTTGCAGAAAACCGGCAGTGAAACAGCGTCCTTCACACTTCGGATGTAGCTCCAATCGGCGTGGCCTTTGTAGAACTGGCAGCGGGTGCGTCCGTGCACGGCCACGGCGCGAATGCCGCTTTCTTCGGCGATGCGCGCTAGCTCGGGCGCGTTGCGAGTATCGTCATCCCAACCGGTGCGCATTTTCAGCGTTACCGAGATATCGACGGCCTTCACCGTTGCTTCGAGGATTTTACCTGCGTGCACCAAATCGCGCATCAGCGCCGAACCGGCATCGCCGTTGGTTACCTTTTTGACGGGGCACCCCATGTTGATATCGATCAGCGCCGCACCGCGGTCGGCGTTTAAGCGTGCAGCTTCGGCCATGATGTCGGGATCGCAGCCGGCGAGTTGTACCGACATCGGATGTTCTTCGGCGCAATGGCTCGCCATTTTCATGGTTTTTTTCGCAGCGTAGATCATCGCACGGGACGCGATCATCTCGGACACAACAAGGCCGACGCCGAAGCGCTTTACCAAGCGTCGAAACGGCATGTCGGTGACGCCCGACATCGGCGCCAAAACCACTTGCCCATCTAAAGGCACAGGACCGATCTGAATCTGACGTGTTGCAATCATAAGGCATCTCCGCAAAAGTGCCCACAAATTAGGCATTGCTGAATTATATGCAACGATTTTTGTTCGGAATTGTGACTGTTTTTCGTGTGCGCTGGATACGTCGGCTACATGAGCAGCACTTCGGTGACGAATTTAACGCCAGGATAACCGAGTGTGAGCAACAGATAGGCGAGCAACACAATTCTGGCCGCGCGTCGCCCGCGGACGCCATGGCGGATTTGTGCGTACAATAAAATACCAATGATTATGAATGCGCCGAGCGTAAATATGGTTTTGTGGTCGAGCGGTAACGGTCCACTGCCGGCCATCATGCTGAGCGTCGCCCCGGTCAAAAGCCCCGCGGCCAGCACCGCTTCGCCAATTGCCAAAAACTGGACGACAAGTCGGTCACATTGGGTGATTGCCGGCAGCACGCCGTCGAGCATCGGCTTTTGTTTGCGCTTAAGCGCGCGCTCTTGGATAAACGCGGCCAGAGCGGCCACTGCCGCCAGGGTTGCCAAGGCGTAGGTCGCCACGGCAAAGCTGATGTGGAGTAACAGCCAGCCCATTTCACCCGATACACTGACCGGCATGTCGGGCGCGTGTTGCCAAGCCAGCCCCATCAGCCCCAACACCAGCATGTAGGCCGATACCAATGGCGTTAGCCGCCAGGCACCCCGCACGCATGCGGCAAAAATCAGAAATATCCCCATGGTGGCGGCGATGGTGACCCAGATGGTCGTTGCGAAATCACCCTGCCAAGTGCCGTCGAGCCTGGAGATCACGGCGCTGAGCGGCCCTGCGCACGCCAGCAGCAAAACCGCCCAGTAGGCAATGTCGCGGCGAAACTGCGCACGCCAACTCAGCATGATCGCAGGCACGATCGCGACGATGGCGGTCAATCCGAATACCAATCCAATTTGCATGTCGCAACCTTCGCGCCGAGCCACGCTTTTGGCAAGCGCCGGGTTTGCGGCGAAACGCCGACACCAAATCCAAAACCCTGGGCAAGCCCCATCAACAACGGTATCAATACCACGTCATAAAACGATCAGGAGAGTGAGCGTGTCGCGGACCGCTGTGATCATTGTTGCCGCCGGACGCGGTCAGCGCTTTGGTGGCGAAACGCCAAAGCAGTATTTGATGCTTAATGGGCAGCCTGTCGTGCGTCACTGTGTGGCCGCTTTTACGCGCCATCCCGCGATCGACATTATTCAACCGGTGATCCATCCCGACGATGCGGCGACATTAAAAGGCGCGCTGGACGGTCTCGCGTATGCGCCACCGGTAGCCGGCGGTGCGAGCCGCCAGCAGTCGGTGTTGAACGGGCTGCGGGCGGTGGCCGCCCTGCCCGATCCACCGGATTATGTTTTAGTCCATGATGCGGCGCGACCATATGTACCCGAAGATATGCTGCAGCGGGTGTTGGATGCGTTGCAGACGTCGCCTGGGGCAATCCCGGCGCTGGTGGTGGTCGATACGCTGAAACGTGCCGGTGGGGATGGGACGATTGCCGAGACCGTGCCCAGAGACGGATTGTGGCGTGCACAAACACCACAGGGCTTTCATTTCCCGGACCTA
>Ga0129324_10000854_pt1 | contig 21082 bp, 17 predicted proteins | sample CPBDNA_7_FD_96879 | JGI IMG/M metagenome (GOLD analysis project Ga0129324, IMG submission 96879) | Freshwater to marine salinity gradient microbial communities from Chesapeake Bay, USA - CPBay_Spr_15_0.2_DNA | ecosystem: Environmental > Aquatic > Marine > Coastal | place: USA: Chesapeake Bay... | reverse complement strand
CGTCGCATAGTCGGGAATCGGTTGCGTGGTTTCGTTTGCCTGTACGGCAAGCGACACGGTGTCTGGGGTTGCCGCAAAGATTTGGCGTTGTTTGACGACGGCGCACGGGGCTTTGTCGCAGGCACCGACACACGGCGCGTTGATCACCCGCACACCGTCGCCGAGTCCATCTTTCAAGGCGTCAAAAAGGTCTTTTGCGCCCATCATTTCGCAGGTGATGCCGTCGCAGACCCTGACCGTTAATGGCGGTGGGGCATTTTCTCCTTCTTTCACCACATCGAAGTGATGATAAAAAGTGGCGACTTCATAGATTTCGGTTTGTGAGAGTTTCATTTCGTCGGCGAGCGCCGTCATGTGGGCGGCTGAAATGTGCCCGAAGGTGTCTTGGATCACATGCAGATGCTCGATCAACAAGTCGGCAGTGCGGGGTAAATCCCCCAGCAAATGGGCGATTTCCGCGACCGCACGGTCCTCGGGTTGCCGTCCTTTGGAAAAATAGGGGTTCTTGGCTGATCCCTTGCGGGCTGAAAATGTCGTCGCCATGATGATCTTGCCTACCCAGTTATCCGATTGGGTCCCTTGCTACCTTAATTCAACGCTTGGCGGCTCTACAAAGGATGATATCGTGAACATCGTAAAATTACGAACTCCACGTGCGATCGGCTGTTTTGATACCGCCCATGCGTATCGCGGATTCGCCGGGATGATGATTCAAACGACGAGGAATGTGTGCACATGACCGACGACCTTCGCCTCAGCCAATTGGTCTGCTCCCGGCTATGCCATGATCTTGTCGGCGCGGCAGGCGCTGTCAACGCTGGGCTTGAGATTTTGGCCGAGATGGGCGGGCTTGATGATAGCGCTATGGCACTGGCCACCAACAGTGGGCTTGAGATGACGCGTCGGCTGGCGTTCTTTCGGGTTGCCTTTGGCGCCGGTGGCGCGGGCAGGTCAGGGGCTGAGGTTTCGGTGATGCGTAAGATTGCCGCAGAATATCTTGAGGCAGGGAATGTAGACTTAGATTGGGTCGACCTGGGGGATGGCGTGCGCGAGCTTGAGCCGGATTTAGGCAAGCTGTTGTTGAACCTCATCTTGATTGCCAGTGAATGTTTGCCGCGTGGCGGATCGGTCAGCGTCAAATTGGCTGAAGTGCAGGGTGGTGTCGGCCTTGCAGTGGCGGCGATTGGTGCCGGCGCCGGTTTGCGTGAAGACGTGGCGCAGGCACTGACACCTGGTGAAGCCGCAGAAAACCTGGACAGCCGTAACATTCACGGCCTGTTGACGCAGCTTTTGGTGTTGGCCGCCGGGTGCGAATTGGAGATCGCTGCGGACGAGGGTGAAGTGCGATTCGCAGCCTTGGCGATCTAGCCGATTAATGTGCTATCCCCAACAATAAAGCCCACCATTGAACCTATATGCGGAAAGTGGGTTCACCAAGCCCACATTAAATGCTTTAAACCCAAACTTAATTGTTTGAGGCCAGTCGCGCTCGCCTAAAGGGTGCGGCAGTTTAACCTACTGTTGGGGGCTACCCATGGATGATCTTCTCAGCGAATTTTTGACCGAAACGTCGGAAAGCTTGGCCGTTATCGACGTGCAGCTTGTCGAATTTGAAAAAAATCCAAACGACAAAGACATTCTGGGAAGCATCTTCCGGCTTGTGCATACGATTAAAGGTACGTGCGGATTTTTGGGTCTGCCTCGACTGGAAGCTGTCGCGCACGCCGGCGAAAACGTACTCGGGCAAATTCGCGACGGTAAGCTTGAGGTGACGCAGGAAGCGGTCACGCTGATCTTGAAATGCATCGACCGCATTCGCGAATTGCTGGACGAGCTTGAAGGCTCGGGTGAAGAACCGGAAGGTGAAGATACCGAAATCATTGCCGAATTGAACGCGATGGCCGATGGCAAGACGGCACCGGCTGCAGCCCCTGCTGCCGCGCCGTCGGAACCGGCCGCGGATTCCGGGCCGGCAAATAATCAATTTGGTGCCCCGGTGGCAGCGGAGCTTTTGGCTGAAGTCGAAGCGGCTGTGAGTGCGGGCAAAAAAGCGGCCAGCGAAGAAGAACTCGCCGCTGAGATGGAAGCCGAGCGCCTTGCAGAAGCCGGTAAAGATCAGCCGGCTGAGTCGGGCCCGGCAAACAATCAGTTCGGTGCGCCCGTCGCCGCCGAATTGTTGGCCGAGGTCGAAGCGGCTGTGAATGCGGGCAAGAAAGCCGCCAGTGAAGAAGAACTCGCCGCCGAACTCGAAGCTGAGCGCGCTGCCGAAGCGGCGCAGCAGGCTGCGAAACAAGCCGACACGCCACCTGCCGCCGCGCAACCGCCGGCGAAAACAAAAGAGAAAATGCCGGCGAAGGCGAGCGATGACAAAGCTGCAAAGGAAACCTCTGTTGCGGCATCGTCGATTCGCGTCAACGTCGACGTCTTAGAAAACCTGATGACCCTGGTCAGCGAACTGGTGCTGACCCGCAACCAACTGTTGCAGATGTTGCGCGGGCTCGAAGATCACGAGTTCCAGGTGCCGCTACAGCGCCTCAGCCATATCACGTCGGACCTGCAAGAGGGCGTCATGAAGACGCGCATGCAGCCGATCGGGAACGCGTGGGCAAAACTGCCCCGGATCGTTCGTGACCTTTCCCTTGAAGCCAATAAGAAGATTGAATTGGTGATGAAGGGTGCCGAAACGGAACTGGACCGCCAAATCTTGGATTTGATCAAGGACCCGTTGACCCACATGGTGCGTAACTCTGCGGATCATGGTCTCGAGGACACACCGGGTCGTCACGCTGCAGGCAAATCCGAGACCGGTACGATTTTGTTGAATGCCTTCCACGAGGGCGGCCATATCATCATTCAGATTTCCGATGACGGACGCGGCCTAAATATGGAGCGCATTCGTACGAAGTGCGTTGAAAACGGCCTGGCATCCGAAATGGAGCTGGAAGGTCTGACAGATCAGCAAATCCAGCAGTTCATCTTTAAGGCCGGCTTCTCGACCGCTGAAAAAGTTACCAGCGTGTCCGGGCGCGGCGTCGGCATGGACGTGGTGCGCACCAACATTGAAAAGATTGGTGGCCATATCGAATTGAAATCGACCGAGGGCAAAGGCACGATCTTCACGATCAAAATTCCGCTGACGCTCGCCATTGTGTCCGCGTTGATCGTCGAATGCGGCGGTGAACGCTTTGCTGTTCCGCAGATCAGCGTGCTCGAACTGGTACGTGCCTCTAACAAAGACAAGTCCGATCAGCGGATCGAGATGATCGCTAATTCGCCGGTCATGCGGCTGCGTGATCGTCTTTTGCCGCTGGTATCGTTGCGAAACCTTTTGGAACTCAGCGATGAGCCGGTCGAGATCAATGACGACAATTTCATTATCGTCACCCAGGTCGGCACCAACACGTTCGGGATCATCGTCGACAAAGTCTTCGATACCGAGGAAATCGTCGTTAAACCTGTATCGCCGGTGCTGCGGAATATCACGTTCTATTCGGGGAATACGATCTTGGGTGACGGCAGCGTGATCATGATCTTAGACCCGAATGGTATTGCTTCCGCAGCCGGTCAGATTGCCGGCGATGACGATCATGCCGGTGCCGACAATGGTCAAGCCAACATCATTGACGACACCACGTCGATGTTGATCTTCAAGGCCGGTGGCAATGAGCCGCGGGCCGTGCCGTTGGCGCTGATCGCGCGCCTCGAAGAGATCGAGGTTGCTGATATCGAACAGGTACATGGTCAAGCCATGGTGCAGTATCGTGGCCAGTTAATGCCGCTGGTCTCGTTCGACGGCAACAATAAGTTTGTTGAAGAGGGCCGCCAGCCAGTGCTGGTGTTTACGGATCGCCATCGCTCGATGGGCTTGGTGGTGGATGAAATCGTCGATATCGTCGACGACAAACTGACCATAGAAATCGCAACAACGACGCCGGGCTTGATTGGCAGTGCAGTGCTTGCAGGCAAGGGGACCGACGTGATTGATGCCGGCTACTATCTGACGCAAGCGTTCGAAGATTGGTTCGATGCGGGTGACAGCAAGCCGTTAAAGATTCAAGGCCCCGGTAAGCGGGCTTTGTTGATCGACGATAGTCCTTTCTTCCGTAACTTGCTGTCGCCGCTTTTGTCGGTTGCCGGCTGGAAAGTGACGGCGGTGGCATCTGCCGATGATGCCCTGTCGCGGCGGGAAAAGGGTGAAATGTTCGATGTCATCATCAGCGATATCGAAATGCCTGGCATGGACGGTTTCGAACTTGCCGAAGCGGTACGGAGCGACGTGCGTTGGCAAGGCGTGCCAATGGTTGCACTGTCCGGACACGTCAGCGACGCTGCCATGGAGCGCGGACGGAACGCAGGCTTCAACGATTACATTACAAAGCATGATCGAAACGCGCGGGTCTCAAGCTTGGCGCAAACTGTTGCCATGGTAGCAAGTACTGGTGAGAACTGATCCTCGAATGGGGCTAGTTGCAGGGGCATACGTGCCCCTGCATACTTACCGTGCGGCATTCCGCTGCATTCGTTCATAGACATGCCGGTATTTTAAAAACACATACCGACGACCGGGTGAGGACCATTTAATGAAACGCTGTTTAATTGTCGACGATTCTAAAGTGATTCGTATGGTAGCCAGAAAAATTCTCCAAGAGCTGGGCTTCGAGACAGAAGAAGCCGCCGATGGTCAGCAGGCGGTTGATGCTTGTAAGAGACAAATGCCTGAAGCGGTATTGCTGGATTGGAATATGCCGGTGATGGACGGCATCGAGTTCCTGAAGACGCTGCGCGCGATGCCGGGTGGAACAGGACCGATCGTGGTTTTCTGCACCACGGAGAACGATATTAAACATATCCAAGAAGCCATCGAGGCGGGTGCTAACGAATATATCATGAAGCCGTTTGATAACGAGATAATCCAGAGCAAGTTCTCGCAAGTCGGCCTTTTGTAAATTGATTTCTTAGGCCGGCAATCGGTTTTCGAATGATGATGGAGCAACTTCACGTGAACGCAGAAACCGCACGGCCCGAGACGACTTCGCCTACTGCAGTAGGGCGAAAATTGCCGTCATGGTGGTCGATGACTCACTGGTTATTCGCGGTTTGATCGCACGTATGTTGAGCGGTCGTGACGACATTGAGGTCGTCGCTGCAGCCAGCGACGGAGATCAGGCGTTAAAGCGGCTCGGCACGAAGAACATCGATGTTGTGATTTTAGATATCGAAATGCCGGTGATGGATGGCCTGACGGCGCTACCGAAAATGCTCGCCATGAAGCCAGACCTTCGGGTCATCATGGCGTCGACGCTGACCGGCCCAAATGCGGAAGCGAGCCTCAAGGCGTTGTCTTTGGGCGCGGTTGATTATATTCCAAAACCCACCGCGTCGCGTGATATCAGCGGGGTTGGCGGCAGTGATGACTTCCGACGCGAGTTGGTGGCCAAGGTCGAGGCCGTCGGCCGGCCGCCGGTGATCTCCCGGCCCGCAACAGGTAGCCATGCGGCGACTGTTAGCGCAGCGACCGCAAAATCATTTGTGATCGGCGATTACTCGGTCCGTCCGCGTTCAAAAATGGCGCGCCGTGCGAAGATTCTTGCGGTTGGTTCATCGACCGGTGGACCGAACGCGCTGATGACGTTTTTTAGCAAACTGCCAAAAGACCTAGGTGTGCCAATCATCCTGACACAGCATATGCCGCCGAAGTTCACCACCATGTTGGCAAAGCATATTACTGAGCGGACCGGCTTTCCTTGTGTCGAGGCGACTGACGGCATGCCTTTGGTGCGCAATCAAATCATTTTGGCACCCGGTGACTTTCACATGTTGATTACCGGCAGCGAGTTGGCACCGAAGGTGAAACTGAACCAAGACCCACCGGAAAACTTTTGCCGCCCGGCCGTCGACCCGATGCTGCGGTCGCTGATACCGGTTTTCGGCAGTCGGATTTTGACGGTGATCCTGACCGGTATGGGTTCGGACGGGCACAAAGGCAGCCAAGCGATTGTCGAAGCGGGTGGTGAAATATTGGCTCAAGATCCTGAAAGCAGTGTCGTTTGGGGCATGCCGGGTGCTGTGGCGCGTGCGGGTTTATGCACCGCTGTTGAACCCTTGGAGAATATCGCCGGGGTCACAGCATCCCGCATTTTGGAGGCGTTACCATGACCCCGGATCGCTTCACCTTCATCAGTGAACTATTGCGCGAGCGATCTGGGCTCGTGTTGACGACGGAAAAAACATATTTGCTGGAAAGTCGGCTGACACCGATTGCGCGGCGTGCAGAGGTTTCTGATATCGATGCGCTGATCGATCTGATGAAAGTAAAGCGCGATGTAAATCTGATCGAAGAAGTGGTCGATGCGATGACCACCAACGAATCATTCTTTTTCCGCGATATTAAGCCTTTCGACCTATTCCGTGATCACGTGCTGCCGCCGCTGCTGGAGGCACGTGCCAGTAAGAAATCATTTCGTATTTGGTGTGCGGCGGCGTCCAGCGGCCAAGAACCTTACTCCATCGCGATGACCTTGCTTGAGCAGAAAGCGAAACTCGCAGGGTGGAACTACGAGATCGTGGGCACGGATATTTCGCGGTCAATTTTGGACAAGGCGGAAAAGGGCGTTTATTCGCAATTCGAAGTGCAGCGCGGCATGCCGATCACGTTGTTGGTGAAATACTTTGAACAACAAGGTGAGACCTGGCGTATCAAACCGGAGGTTCGAGAAAAGATTAAATTTAAATTCTTTAATCTCTTGGAAAGCCCGGCATCGCTCGGAAAATTTGACGTGGTGTTCTGCCGCAACGTGCTGATCTATTTTGATCAAAAGACAAAAGGAGAAGTGCTGGAGCGCATCGCCGCACTGATGCCGCCGGACGGGATGTTGTTTTTGGGCGGTGCCGAAACCGTGTTGGGTGTCTCGAACGCGTTTAAACCCGTACCCAATCAACGGGGCGTATACGCGCTTACCTGATCGACAAACGAAAACCGGACGCCATTGGCGCCCGGTCATGTATCTTTAGTAAAAAATGTGATCGAGCGATTTGCTTAAGCGTGTTGCGCCGCCGGCACGTTTTCCGGATCGCGCAGTACGTAACCACGTCCCCAAACCGTTTCGATGTAATGATCGCCATCGTTGGCGTCTGAGAGCTTCTTGCGGAGCTTGCAGATAAACACATCGATGATCTTCAATTCAGGCTCGTCCATGCCACCATATAGGTGATTCAAGAACATTTCCTTGGTCAGCGTTGTGCCTTTGCGCAGGCTGAGCAATTCCAAGATGCCATATTCCTTGCCGGTGAGGTGTACTGACTGGCCCTCAATCTCGACCATGTGAGTGTCGAGATTGACCGCCAGTTTTCCGGTCTTGATGATCGAGTGCGAATGGCCTGCCGAGCGACGTACAATCGCCTGCACGCGGGCCATCAATTCGGATTTGTCGAACGGCTTGGTCAGGTAGTCGTCGGCACCGATGCCGAGGCCCTTAACCTTCATTTCCGATTCCGTCAGACCAGACAAGATCAACACCGGCGTCGTCACACGAGAGTCACGTAACCGGCGCAGTACTTCCAGCCCGTCCATATCCGGCAACATCAGATCCAAGATCATAATGTCATAATCGTAAAGTTTGCCGATTTCCAAGCCGTCTTCGCCGAGATCGGTCGCATCCACGACCATACCGGCAGTTTCCAGCATCATCTTGATGCTTGCCTGTGTGGTCGGATCGTCTTCAATTAATAATACGCGCATTTTTCCCCCTCTGGGCCAGCCCAAAAAGGCCGCGAATCGGTGTTCGTTAACCATATTACCATTTATCCCTTGTATGGAAACAATCATTTATCCACCAGATATTGTTGAAGGTCGCGGCCGTCCGCGCCATGATTGGCGCGCGTAAAGATTTCCCGCCGAATGAGGAGCCGATTCATGAGCCAGCAAACCCAACAAACGTTAATGGACCGGGCCGCAGCCGTGATGCCCGGCGGTGGGTTTGGCAATTATGACCCCGCCATGATCATCCGCGAAGGCCGTGCGGCGCATGTGTGGGATGAAGACGGCAATCAATACATCGATTATTTGATCGGGTCTGGCCCGATGATGTTGGGGCATGGCCATCCCGAAGTGCTGGAGGCGGTGCAGGCGCAACTCCCGAAAGGAATGACGTTTTTTGCCAACAACGCACTCGGCATCGAGTTGGCCGAGGAAATCTGCCGCGCCGTCGCCTGCGCTGACCACGTGCGCTATGTCAGCACCGGCGGCGAAGCAGATATGTATGCGATGCGGCTGGCACGTGCCTATACCGGTCGCGACAAGATCATCAAGTTCGAAGGCGGTTATCACGGTATGTCGGCGGAGGCGCAAATGAGCCTGGCCCCGGAAAGCCTGGTGAATTTTCCCATTGCCGTACCGGATTCTGCAGGCATCCCGGACGCCGTGCGCGATTCCATGTTGATCGCGCCATACAACGACGAGGTTTTTCTGCGCTCGCTCTTGGACGAGCACGGCGACGACATCGCGGCGATTATTGTCGAGCCGATGCAGCGCATCATCCCGCCGATGCCGGGGTTTTTACAGTTGCTGCGCGACGAATGCACAAAACGCGGCATCGTCCTGATCTTTGATGAAGTGGTTACCGGGTTCCGGTTGGCTTACGGTGGCGCACAAGAAGCGTATGGCGTCACGCCGGACCTGTGCACGTTGGGCAAAGTCATCGGTGGCGGCTTTCCCTTGGCGGCGATTGCCGGCAACGCTGAAATCATGGCGCATTTCGACATGCACAAAGTCGGCCGCAAAGGTTTTTTGATGCAGATCGGCACGCTCAGCGGCAACCCGGTTGCTGCCATTGCCGGTCTCAAGACCATGGAGATTTTGGCCCGCCCTGGGCAGTACGAAAAGTTGATCGCGACGGGCAACGCCCTGATCGATGCCATCAAAATGCACCTAAGTGCGGCCGGACACGCGCATCAAGTTACCGGCCATCCAATCTTGTTTGACGTGGTTTTTACCGACAAGCCGATCCAAAACTATCGTGATACCATGACCGGTGATAAAAATAAGGCCGCCCAATTCAACAAAATTCTTCGCCGGGAAGGTATCCTGAAGTCGCCCAGTAAAATGTACATGTCGCTGGCGCTGAGTGAGGACGATATCGCAAAAACCATTGATGCCATCGCGGTTGCGGCGCGGGAACTGACCGGCTGATCAACGATATTTCGATGAATCTCGTGTCCGAATAGACCAACGCCAGCGCGTGCTTTACCATTCGTTAGGCATAATCGCGCATGCTGACGGTTGCGAACATGCGACGGGTTGTGGGTCAGCCATGATAAGTGGGTAAATGGGTTGCGGGTGTTTCCAAACAATATCGCCAACGAAGTGGCGCAGCTGCCTGGCCATCAGGTATTTGGGCGCGTCGCCGATATCGTCGGCTTGATGATCGAAATCGGCGGGCTGCAAGGCTCGTTATCGATTGGTGACCATGTGCGCGTCGATGGCCGCAAGGGTAACGAGGTGCTCTGCGAGGTCATTGGCTTCAAGGGCGGACGCGCGATGGTGATGCCGTTCGGCCCGCTTGAAGGTGTCGGGCTCGGCTGCAATGCGGAACTCGCGTCCACGCAACCCTCGATCTATCCTGATGAAAGCTGGCTTGGGCGCGTCGTCAACGCATTCGGCAAAGACGTCGACGGCTTAGGGGCGTTGTCTGCCGGCGAAAGGGGTTATGCAATCCATGCGTCACCGCCGCCGGCCCACAATCGACGCCGGGTTGGTGGCAAAGTCGATCTTGGCGTGCGCGCTATGAACACGTTCCTGACCTGTTGTCGGGGGCAACGTATGGGTATTTTCGCCGGCTCCGGTGTCGGCAAATCGACTCTGTTGTCGATGATGGCCCGTAACACGGATGCCGAAGTCAGCGTCGTCGGCCTGATCGGCGAGCGGGGCCGCGAGGCGAAGGAATTTATCGAGGACTATCTGGGCGAAGAGGGCATGAAACGCACGGTGGTGATCGTCGCGACATCTGACGAGCCGCCATTGGTGCGGCGCCAAGCCGCCTACACAACCCTCGCCATTGCCGAGTACTTCCGCGACCGTGGCCGCAACGTCCTGTGCATGATGGACAGTGTGACTCGCTTTGCCATGGCGCAACGCGAGATCAGTTTGTCGGCTGGTGAGCCGCCGGCCTCCAAAGGGTATACGCCGTCCGTGTTTGCCGAGTTGCCGAAGTTGCTGGAACGTGCCGGCCCCGGGAGCGGCGATCAAGGTGACATCACTGGCTTGTTCACGGTGCTGGTCGAAGGCGACGATCACAACGAGCCCGTGGCCGATGCGGTGCGCGGTATTTTAGACGGTCACGTGGTCTTGGAACGGCAAATCGCTGAGCGCAACCGCTTTCCAGCGATCAATATTCTGCGCAGTGTCTCCAGAACCATGCCGGGCTGTAATACGCCCGCGCAAAATGCCGCGGTTGCTCGTGCGCGCCGTTTGCTGGCGACCTATGACGATATGGCCGAATTGATCCGCCTGGGCGCGTACCGAAAAGGTTCTGATGCAGAAGTCGACGAAGCCATTTTGTATTACCCGCAGCTTGAAGCCTTTCTGGGTCAGCAGATCAATGACGTCACCCGTCTTGATGACGGCTATGCGGCGCTTTACGAGATATTGGGCATGAACGGCGACGCGGCGCCGGCGGCAGAGACCGATGGCACGTGATTTTAAGGCGCTGGTGCGCTTGAACGATTGGGAAGTCGATCAAAAACGCCGCGCACTCGGCGAAGAGCTCCGTCAGCTCGATAACCTGGAGGGTAACCTTTCGGCGTTCGAATCCGAGGTCGCCCGCGAAAAGGCAGCCGCCGAGGCGATGCCGACCGAAGGCGGGATCTTTTTTGGCTCATACGCCGAAATAGCCCGCGCGCGGCGTGAAGACCTGGAACGTCGGATCGCCGAACAACAAGCCAGTGTTGAGCACGCCCGCGACCGCCTCAGCGCCGCGTATTTGGAACTCAAGAAGTTTGAGATCGCTGAAGAAGCCCGGGTCAATCGGATCGACGCTGAAGAAGCCCGCGCCGAACAGGCGGACCTCGACGAAATCGGTATCACCGCACATATCCGTAAATCGTAAGGCGTCACTTTAAGATATCGGGTCGCTGCACGTCCGAGCCCGTGCATCAACGCGCTCGCTTACGGCCGGAGCCGCGCCAGCAAGCCTTTGTCGTCCCAGCGGGGTTGGCGATCTTCGATGCGGACTTCGTGGGTGATCGTACCGTCGCGCCTTAAGGTCACATCAAGCCAACAAGGAATCACTTGGTCGTTGATGTCTTCTAGGATCATCTCGGCGAGCGCTTCCGGGGTCTGGCCGTCTACGTCGACGGCGCGCACGTAGTCGCCAAGCGCTTCGGGGTCCAAAAGATCGCGATCCGGCACATAGCGAAGCCGCATGCTGAACGCACCGAAGGTCGCATCCAAGGTGACGATCGCAAAATGTCGTGTTGCCGATGCGGCTGTTTTCAGGCGTGCGCGTCGGGCGTGCAGGCTGTCGTCATTGTGGTCCATGTTAAATCACCACGCTGTCGCTGAGGCCGGCGGTCGGCGGTGCGACGGCGATAAAGTTGCCGGGTGCTGCTTGAAATCCTACCGAGCCTTCGAGGCCGGTGACCTCAATCGCGTTGCTGTAGAGGCCGCGGATATCATGGCGCATTTCGGGTGTGAGTGGGGCGTCGGTACGCACGACAACATCGAGCCGCTTACCGCGTTCACCGACCAGCCCGTCAATTTGGATGTGCCCGAGCTTGGACAGGTTGAGATCGATGACGAAGCGCGACCCGCCTTCTTTGTCCGCATCATCGTCATCTTCGTCGCGGTCCCGCACCAACATCGCGATGCGGTCGATCTCGGCGCCGTTCATGAACGGCACCATGTATTGCCGCCAATCACCGGTCTCCGGATCGTTGACGGTGCGACTCATTTGTCCGACGTCGTCGCGCAGCCGGGCGGCGAGGTCCGGGCGCTGGCGTTCCAATATGCGCAGGGGACCGTCGCCCATCCAGCCCTTCAGGTCGCCGCCGCGAAGGGCTGCGACAAAAAATAAGATATTGGCGGTCAACTGCGGGTCGGCGCGGGGCATAGACGCCTGCAAGATCTGCATCTGCGCGCCGGGTGCGACCTCGCGGAGCGCTTCGAGACTTTCATCAAAGGTCTGCCATGTGCCGTCGCTCAGCGCGCCTTGATTGGCGCCCAAGACATGCGATGCGGTTTGCGCGACCGGCGCCTTGAGGCCGGTGATTTCGAACGTAAATTGTGTGCCGGGCGCCAGGGGCTGTTGGCTGGCGATGCTGATCGGGCCGACGTGGGTCTGCACGACCGCGTGGGTCAGCGTGTGTTGCCCGGTAACGGTGCCGGTAAGCGTCGCGCCGGGTGCCAATGACACCGTGCCACCGGCAGGGGGTGGGGTCAGCGCCGGTGGCGTGCCCTCAGGCGGACGGATCTGGATGATCTTAAGGCTCAGCGTGCTGCCGCTGCCATAGCTGAGCGCTTGTTGCGCCGCGGGTTGAGTCCCCGTCGGTTGCCCCGATGTGCTTGCTTTCGGGCTGCCGCTATGTGAGGCGGCGGCGCCGGTGTTGGGCGCGGTGTTACCTTGTATGGGATTGCCGGCGGGGTTACCGGACGTGCCGGCGGGGATCGCGGGGGTGCCGGTGGGAAGCAAGGTCGCTTGCGGGGCACCAATGATGATCGGTCGCAGCAACAAGGCGGTAATGTTTAAGCCCGCTTGTAAGCGTGGGATCACGGGGGCGTTGGGTGCACTTGCGGCACCGGCCACACCGGCATTGGCCGAACCGGGTATGTTGGCGTTGCCTTGGGCCGCTTGCTGGGCGCCAAACGCCAAAGGTTTGCCGTTGGGCAGGCTCAGTTGTGCCTTGCCGGCCAGCGTGGCTTGGCCTTGGCTTGAACCCTGGCTTTGCGGCGCGCCCAGCCATTGCAAAATGAGTTTATCGCCGACGGCGAGCCGCGCCGGCGACGGTAGGCGTAATGCTAAGTCGCCGAAGCGCGTCTGCACCACCAAATTCATCGCGTCTTTCAGTGCGCCGACACTGACATCAAGGGAACTGCCGAGCGGCAAGCTCAACAGTGCCGGCGGCGGTGCCAGCACGGTGATACGGGGCAGCGGTGCAGCAGGGGGCGGCGTATTCAGAGATGGTGGGACGATGCTGCTCATAGCTGGGCTCTGATCCTGTGTCGACGGACGCGGCTTAGCCGCCGTCGGGGGTCTTTGGGCGGCGGAGTATGCGGGCGATTTGTTTGACGTCGGTGCCGGCATCGCTTTCCGTATACTTGTTCAAGATCGGCGTCTGCGCGCGGATCGCGCCGCGCACTTTTTCGTCACGGCGTACGCTGCCCAAATGCAGGGGCGAGAATTTCAAGAACCCCTGGCAGGCTTTGTTGAGCGTGTTGAAGGTGCGTTCCCCTTCGGTGATCGAATTCGCCATGTTGGTGACCACCTGGATGTCAGAGTCCGGTCGTTCATTATGCGTGATCTTGATGAACGCATAACCGTCGGTCAGCGACGTCGGCTCGTCGGTGACGACGACGATGATACGACCTGCGGCGTAGGCCAGGCGACGCACAGTGCTCTCGACGCCGGCACCAAGGTCGATGATCACATAATCATAATTCACCGCAATCAGCGCGAGTTCATCCAATAGGGCCTGCAAACGGTTGGCCGCCAAATTGGCCAGTGCGCCTGAGCCCGAACGCCCGGCGATGATATCGAACCCGCCTTCTTCATAAAATGTCACCGCTTGCGATAAACTGGCGCGCCCGGCCAGCACCGCGCCCAGATCTTTTTTCGTCATCAAGCCGAGTTGAATGTCTAGGTTCGCAAGCCCCAAATCGCCGTCGAACAACAACACCTTGCGACCACTGCGCGCAATCGCATGCGCCAGTGTAATCGAGAACCAGGTCTTGCCGACACCGCCTTTGCCGGACGCCACCGCGATGATATTGCTGCCCTTGGCGCGGGTTGCTGGGGCGGATGATCCGCTCGGGTTGGTCGAGGTTTCTTCGCTCATGGGGCAACCTTTGTCTGCAAGGAAAAGTGTTCTGTCTCGTCTTCGGGTATGATCAGGCGGGCCAGGGCGACAGGGTTGATTTTATCCAACCCTTCGGCGACGCGCGGATTGATGGATACGTTGGCGATGGCGACACGGCCTAGGCCGGCAGCGAGTATACCGCCTAGGCGCCGCGTCATATCCAGCCGCGTGATGATCATGCGTTCTGCACCGATATCGGCAAATGCAGCCGCGGTATCCGCGGATTCCATGGCGTCGCCACCGGCGGGTAAGACCAGCACCAACTCGCCGCCAATCGCGGCTGCGATGTCTCTCAGCGTGGTCATGTCATTGGCGCGGAACGGATTGACGCCGGCTGTGTCGATAATCGCAATATCGGCGGCATCTATTGCATCTTTGTGGGCCGCGAGTGCGTCGGCGGTATCGACAGCGCAAAGCTTGATATCAAGAATGCGTGCGAACGCGTCCAGTTGCTCGACGCCGCCAGCCCGGGTGGCGTCGGTGGTTGCTAAGAATACCTTGCGACCATCCAACTTAGCCCGCGCCGCCAGCTTTGCGGCTGTGATGGTTTTGCCTGCGCCCGGCACCCCTGCCAGCACCAGCGGCTTGGTCTGCGTATTGAAATCAATGGGGCGAGAGGTGACGCCGGCATCAATGGCGGCGGCGAGGGCGAGCGCGGGGTCACGCTCATCGACCTTTAGGGCCGCGCGGACGGTGGCGTTGATCATATGCGCCGGCAACCCGTGCGCGGTCAGCACTTGGCGCAGATAGTCTTCGAGCGTGTCTTCGGAAACAGCGGTTTCAGGTTCGGTGGGAATCGTCTCAGTTGCTTCAAGCGTGTCTTCGATTGCCGCCGTGACACGGCACGTCAGCGCATCACCGCCTTGTTGCGTCGAGACGATAATCGCGTCCTCTCCCATGTCGCGGCGCACGAGTTCCATCGCGTCTGCAAGGGTCGGGGCGGTGAACGTTTTAAGGCGCATACCGGATTACTACCTAAATCGAGACCTAAATTTGGCCGACGGTTTTTATTTTCGCCTTAGTGTAAATCTCGTTTTGCGAAATGACCACGGTTGTCGGTCGGAAGCGGTCAACGATGGAACGAACGAACGGTCGGATCGTCGGGCTGGTCAACAGCACAGGGCTTTCGCCCATCATCGCTTGGCGTTCAAATGTATTGCGCAGTTGGCCGATGAACTCTTGTAGGCGCGTCGGCGGCATCGATAACTGCCGATCGTCGCCTTGCCCAACAAGGCTTTCGGCAAATGTCTGCTCCCAGCCCGGCGACAGGGTGACGATGGGGATAAAGCCTTGCCCGTTGGTGTTCATGTCGCTGATTTGGCGGGCCAAGCGGGCGCGCACATGCTCGGTAATCGTCATCACGTTGCGGGTGTGGCCGCACGCCTCGTAGACGCCTTCCAAGATCGTCGGCAGGTCGCGAATTGAAATCCGTTCCGACAAAAGGTTTTGCAACACGCGCTGCAGACCGCCTAGCGAAATCTGCGCCGGTATGATGTCGGCAATCAGCTTTTGGTGATCTTTGTCGAGCTCGTCCAGCAGCTTTTGCGTTTCCGCGTACGACAACAGTTCCGCCATATTGTCTTTGATCAGCTCGGTCACGTGGGTTGTGACCACGGTGGCCGGATCGACCACGGTATAGCCTCGGAACAACGCCTCTTCGCGGTTTGATTCTTCGATCCACATGCCGGGCAGACCGAACGTCGGCTCGGTGGTTTTTTCGCCGGGGATCGAGATTTCCTCGCCGCGGGGGTCCATTACCAGCAACATGTTGGGTCGCAGCTCGCCACGCCCGGCCTCGATTTCCTTGATCCGGATCACGTAGGCATTGGCCGGTAACTGCATGTTGTCTTGGATGCGCACCGACGGCATCACAAAGCCGACTTCGGTCGCCAACTGGCGGCGCAGCGCTTTGATCTGATCGGTGAGTTTGTGGCCGTCTTTTGGCGCATTGATCAGCGCCAGCAAGCCGTAGCCAAGCTCCAGACGGATATTGTCGATCTTCAGCGCTGACGAGATCGGCTCTTCGGCTAGGGCTTTGGGGTCGACGGCTTCTTCTTCGAGTTGTCTGACCGATTCTTCTTCAAGCGCCGCGTCGCGGTAGTTGACCCAATATGCGGCCCCCCCTGCGAATGCGGCCAAGGTCAGGAATGGCAACGCCGGGATGCCGGGAAGGATGGCCAATGCCAGCAGCAAGAAGCACACCAAGCCCATCGCCTTAGGCTGGCCGCCTAACTGTTTGAACAGCGCGACGTCGGCGGTGCCTGCGACGCCGGCTTTGGTGACCACCATACCTGCGGCGGTCGACACGATCAGCGCCGGGATTTGCGAGACCAAGCCGTCACCCACCGTCAGGCGGGTGTAATTGTTGGCGGCTTCGGCAAACGTCAGGTCCTGCTGTGCGACGCCGATGATCATGCCGGCGATGACGTTGATGAAGGTGATCAGCAAACCGGCGATGGCGTCACCGCGCACGAACTTGGCGGCACCGTCCATGGCGCCGAAGAACGCGCTTTCTTCTTCTAGGTCTTTGCGGCGTTTTTTGGCGGTTTCCTCGTCGATCAGACCTGATGATAGATCGGCGTCGATGGCCATCTGCTTGCCGGGCATGGCGTCCAACGAAAACCGTGCCGACACTTCGGCAATACGGCCGGAACCTTTGGTAATGACGACAAAGTTCACGATCACCAAGATCGCAAACACAATAATTCCGATGACGAAGTTGCCGCCCATCACGAAGCCGCCAAACGCTTCGATCACTTTACCCGCAGCCTGTGTGCCCTCGTGACCGTCGGATAGAATCAGGCGTGTGGACGCCAGATTCAACGACAGCCGGATCATTGTCGCCAGCAGCAACACGGTCGGAAAGGCGTTAAAGTCCAGCGGCCGTTCGACGAACAGCGCGGTCATCAAGATCAACACCGAGATCATGATCGAGAACGCCAGCGCAAAATCCAACAGCCAGCGCGGCAGCGGCAGGATCAGCACCACCAAGATCGCCACGACACCAAGCGCGAGCATGATGTCGCCGCGCTTCATCGCACGGCTCATGCGATCTTTGAGAAAATCGCCTGTGTTAAATTCGACGTCGCCACCCCCGGCATCAGCCATCGGTGATCAATCCTTTGCTATGAGCGCACATTATGCGCCCGGACGGTTTGCATCGCCGGGCTGGGGCACGTTAAAGCCATCATCGCCATACTGCTTGAGCTTGTTACGCAGTGTGCGGATCGAAATGCCCAAAATCGTCGCCGCATGGGTGCGGTTGCCGAGGCAGTGTTCCAGCGTATCGATGATTAATTCGCGTTCCACGTCGGCAACAGTTCGCCCGACCAAGTGTGCTGCGCCGTCACCATCACTGCCACCCGCAGCGCCACCGGGAAGTGTCGGCGTGCCGTCGGGATTGGTCAGTAAAATTGCATCGGTCTCAATGGAGTCGCCCGACGACAGCAACACCGCGCGGTGCAGGGTGTTTTCCAGCTCGCGCACGTTGCCGGGCCATGCATGCGCCTTTAGCATGACCATCGCGGCATCGGACAACGGGCGATAGGGCACATCGTTGGACTCGGCATATTTTTCGGCAAAATGTTTGGCCAGCGCTTCGATGTCGCCGGGCCGTTCCGCCAGCGACGGCAGGCGCAAGTTGACGACGTTTAAGCGGAAGTACAGGTCTTCGCGGAACTGACCGTCTTTGACCGCCTGATCCATGTTTCGGTTCGACGTGGCGATGATCCGCACGTTCACCGAGACCGGCTTGCTGGAGCCGATCCGGTCGACTTCGCGTTCTTGGATCACGCGCAGCAGTTTTGCCTGCAACCGTACGTCCATCTCGCTGATTTCGTCTAACAGCAAGGTGCCGCCGTCGGCTTCTTCGAACTTGCCGATGCGTCGGGCCACGGCCCCTGTGAAGGCCCCTTTTTCATGGCCGAACAATTCGGATTCCAACAAGGTTTCCGGGATCGCCGCGCAGTTGACGGCAACGAAGCGTCGGTCTTTCCGCTTGGATTTGTGATGCAGATAGCGCGCCAGCACTTCTTTGCCGGTGCCGGACCCGCCGGTGATCAGGATGCTGGCTTCGGACGCCGCGACTTGGTCCGCCATCTTAACGGTCGCGGCCATCGCCGGATCTTTAAAGATCAGCGCGTGTTGTTCTTCCGTGACCGCCTCCAAAACGGCAGCGATCAGTTCTGGGTCCGGCGGAAGCGGGATGTATTCTTTGGCGCCGGCGCGGACTGCGCGGACTGCCGCCTGAGTATCGTTTGAGACGCCGCAGGCGACGACGGGCACATGCATGCGCTCGCTCTCCATGCTGGCCATGAAGCTTTCTACATCCTGGGCGACATCGATCATCACCAGATCCGCACCGCTGCGGCGCAGGATATCCAGCGCGCCCTCAGGGGTGTCGGCCTGTTGAACCTTGGCGCCCCTTTGGATGGCGATCTGGCTGGCAGCGCCGATCTGTCCTTCGAGGGTTCCGACGATCAGTAATAGCATGGTCTATGTGCTTCCCGGTTCTCGTGGCTCATCAAGTTAGTCAAAGTACTGTACCCGTTGCGAGGGCGGCAAAATGCTGTTCAGCAACATTTCCAGCCGACGCGGATTTTCCTGGCGCCCAATCGAAACGGCACTCAGAAGAAAAATCTGATTGATCAGAGCTTCTTCGCCGGCGTTGCGCTCAAGCCTCGAGGCGAGCGGCAGAAACACCATGTTGGCAAGAACGGCGCCGTAAAATGTGGTCAGCAGTGCGACCGCCATGGCCGGGCCTATGGTGGTCGGGTCTTGTAGGTTGCCGAGCATCTGTACCAAGCCGATCAGGGTGCCGATCAGGCCCATCGCCGGGGCGAATTCCGCCATTTTGCGGAGCACGCTGGCGCTTTGGCGATGGCGTTGAATGGTCGCCTGCAAATCACGGCGCAGAATGTATTCGACCTCTTCGCCGGGGGTGCCGTCGATCACCATGCTGATGCCCTGATGAAAGAATGGTTCGTTACGGACACTGCCGGCGACATTCTGAAGTGCGAGGACGCCTTGCTTGCGCGCCATTTCGGCAACTTGCAGCCCTTTGTAGGCGGCATCAAAAGGCTCTTGTGTGTTGCGGAAAATGGCGTGGCCGACGACGCGGATGGTGCCAAACATTTCGCCCAGCGAATAACACGCGGTCGTCACGCCGAGCGTACCGCCGATGACGATCAGGATCGAAGGCGGGTTGAAAAAGCTTCCCGGCGTCCCGCCCAGCCAAATCGCCGCGCCGACCAGCGCAAACCCGCAGATCAGACCGACGACGGTCGCCAAATCGAGTGTGCGTCCGCCGACTTCGTGAATGCGCTCTTCGGCCATGATCCTTTATCCGCCTAGCTCAGCCGAGCTTGTCGGTTTTGATGATTTCCGTCATCGTTACGCCCAGGCGATCTTCGACGACGACGATCTCGCCGCGTGCCACCAAGCGATTGTTGACGTAAATGTCGATGGCCTCGCCGACTTTGCGGTCCAGCGGTACAACGGCGCCACGGCCGAGTTTCAGTAGGCTGCTGACCGCCATGGTGGCTTTGCCCAACACGGCGGAAACTTGCACCGGAATGTCATAGACCGCTTCCAGGTCTTTGGCACTGCGGGGCAGGTCGCCCATATCGGTCATGGCACTGCCGATAGAATCGTCGTTGTCGTCTTTTCTCGGCGGGGCTTCCGGCTGCTCCGCGTCAAGATCAGCGAGTTCTAAGCCGCCGTTTTCTTCTTCAGCCATGGTGCTCTCCTATATCGCGCGGGGCGCGCGCTGCGTTGAATTCTTAGGCATTTGTATCTGAATCATCATCGTCCATCCCTTGCGCGTCGAGTATAGCGCCTGCCATCTCCGGCGATACCGGATCGGGCGCCGTGAATGAAGGTGCGGGCGGGGTTTCTTCGTTATTGTCGAGCGCTGTGGCCTCGTTTGCGCCATCCGTCTCGTCGATATGGGGCACCGGCGCCGGGTCGTTTTGTTGCTCAAGTGATTGATTTTGATCGTTAATTTGTACATTTGCCGGATCGGTTTCGTGCTCCAGCGCAGGTGTGAAATCGGCCTCAGCAGCAGTATCGGCTGGTTCTTCAAGCGGCGCATCGACCGCAGATTCCGGCTCATTTTTGGGCTGGGTCGGCGTGTCCTTCATGGGATCGTCATCGTCGTACATGTCACCAGGGACCGATTCGCGCTCCGGCTCGGGCGAGTTTTCTGCTTCGAGTTCTGATTCTGAGGCTGATTCTGGCGCTGATTCTTGATCTAGGATTGGCTCAGGCGCTGACGTGGATTCGGGGGACGATTCAGCCTCGGATGCCGGTTCCGGTTCTGGTTCCGGCTCAGGCTGCGGCTGGGCCATGGTTTCGGCGGCGGTGTCTTCGGCAGAATTGTCCTGCTGGCCGGCGTCAGACTCTTCGTCGTCGCCATGCAGGTTTCGTTCAATGATCTTGTCGATCATGCTCGACAACGCTTCGCTGTCGCGGACGGCGGCGCCGTTTGACCACTCGATGCGACAATCACCCAATTTTATGCCAGGGTCCGGGTTGACGAATACTTTGCCGTCGAACCCGGCACGGTTGGTCATGACCGTCAGGCGCTCCATGAACGGCTCGCGGATATCGGGATGCAAGAAGATCTGCACGCGGGGCTCTTCGGTGATTGCTTTTAACGTGTCCTGCGCGATCCGTTCGACCTCACCCAAAGCGTTGCGGGCATTGAGGTCGGGGAACATTTTTTTGGTGATTGTGTTGGCGACCAGGATCATTTCTTTAGCGATGTCGCGGTTCGCCTCGGCTTGGTGCGCGATCACCTCTTCAAGCTTTGCCACGGTCGTCTCGGTTGCTTCCAGCAAGTGTTGCTCAGTGGCCTCGGCGGCTTCAAGGCGACCGCTTTCCTTGCCGGCTTCCATGCCTTCCTGGCGGGCACGCTCAAGGTCTTCTTCCGAGAATGTCGGGGCCGCTTCTTCTTCGGGCTCGTCCTCAATAGCATCTGCCTCGATCACATCCGGTTCTTCCGGTGCATCGAAAT
>Ga0129324_10000853_pt1 | contig 21090 bp, 21 predicted proteins | sample CPBDNA_7_FD_96879 | JGI IMG/M metagenome (GOLD analysis project Ga0129324, IMG submission 96879) | Freshwater to marine salinity gradient microbial communities from Chesapeake Bay, USA - CPBay_Spr_15_0.2_DNA | ecosystem: Environmental > Aquatic > Marine > Coastal | place: USA: Chesapeake Bay... | reverse complement strand
CTATCGTCTTGCTGAAAAAGTGGCGATGAAAAAGTCTGAACGAGATGACTATATAAACGATACTTTGGAGGGTTTAAGTGAAAACCTCCTTGATCATGGATTAAAGTCGGAAATTAAAGGGCGCCCCAAACACTTTTACTCTATCTATAAGAAAATGACTGCACGAGGTGTGGACTTTGAGCAGATCCACGACATTCTCGCTTTTAGAGTTATCGTGGGAAATATAACTCAATGTTATAAGGCCTTAGGAATTATTCATTCCGCCTTTACTCCGATACCGGGGCGCTTCAAAGATTATATCGCGATTCCAAAGGTGAATGGTTATCAGTCACTACACACAATGGTGATTGGCCCCAAGGCCGAAAGAATTGAAATTCAAATACGAACAGATGAAATGGATGATGTGGCCGAGACTGGTGTTGCGGCCCACTGGAAATATAAAGAAGGTATTCATTCAGGAAAAACTAAACTCGATTGGGTTGAGCAGTTACTAGAATTTAATCATAACGTTTCTAATAACTCAGAGTTTATGGATGTCGTTAAGAACGACCTCGATGTCGGTGGAGTTTTTATCTTTACCCCAAAGGGCGATGTTTTTGAACTTAGCCATGGGGCCACTCCTCTAGACTTCGCTTTTGGTGTTCATACAGAAGTTGGTAGCCGTTGTGTTGGGGCCAAAGTTAACGGCAAGATGGTGCCTTTGAGGTACACCTTAAAATCTGGCGATACAGTTGAAGTCCTAACAAGCAAGAACCAAACACCGAGTAAGGATTGGTTAACGATAGTACGCTCTTCACGAGCTAAAACGAAAATTAAACAGTATCTTCTGAAAGTTGAAAGAGATAACCATAAAGAGATAGGTAAAGACATTCTTGAGAAGGCCTTTCGATCTTATGATACATCTATAAAGTCTCTTACAAAATCAGGTGAACTCGATAAAGTTTATCAGGGCTTAAGCTGTTCTAATATTGATGAGATGTATATCAATATTGGCTCAGGTAAGAACACCATCCAGCAGGCCTTACGTGTTGTTCCTTCACTAAAAAGCAAAATTTTAGAAAATGAAACCGATAGAGAAGAAAAACTGGCTCAAATAGATCAGTACTCTCAGCAGCTAAATCAAGCGGCAAGAAGAAAGTCTCATAAAGACAATGCTGTAATTGTTGATGGCCTAGATGATATTGTCGTTAGAATTGCTCGTTGCTGTAACCCGATTCCAGGTGATCCTATAAAAGGATATATTACCAGGGGGCGTGGCATTACTGTGCATACTTCTGGCTGCACAAGGATGGATCAGGCGGAAATGAATCGGGATGTTCTAGTTGAGTGGAACCCCGACTTTAGCTTTAAGCATCCTGTGAATGTACGTGTTATCACCCATGATAAACCAGGGATATTGTCGACAATATCTAAGACTATAAATAGTACTGGTGTAAATATTCGTTCTGCACTCGCAAAATCCCTTCCAGATAGAAAGGGCTCATTTATTTTTGAAGTAGAAGTAAAAGACTATTCAGAGCTTCTCAAAACCATTGCCTCAATAGAAAGTCACGAGGAAGTGATATCCGTTACTAGAGTTTAGATCGTTAAACTCTCTGATTCACTATCCCAGATCATTAGGAAGGCGTAAGTTCGAATGAACTTATAAACTTCAGTATAGAGAATTTTTAGATTTCTCCATTCAGAGTAATCAGTAGTGAAGCCTGAGTAGTAAATCTTGTATGGGTCATCGTCGGCGAGAACCTTATTAAAAATAACTTTGATTCGCGGGATATGATAATCATGGCTGACAATAAGAATTTCTTTAAAACCTTTCTTTTGCCTTAGGTACCTTAGAGTGGAGAGACAGTTCTCTACAGTATTTCTGGCAAAGTAATCAATCTCTAATAAATTACCATCTATCTCATCACCGAGTTGAAGAGGGTTAAGTAGGGTTTCAACGGAGTTTTTATTGTAAACACCAGTGATAAAAATATTTGATTGGTTAAACTTCTTTGCAAGTTTTACACCGTAGGGAATCCGACCGCTATCGCCAGTAAAAATAACGATAAGATCTGGAGAAGTTTTAAAAAACTTCTCCAGAGTTTTATTATTTTCATTATCACTCAATAAAATGAAAAAATAGCCCGAGATTATATAGAGAAATATAAAGGAAAAAAGGTAGAGGAAACCGTTCTTAAGATAACGAATGGAACGAGTTTCCTTGGTTTCAAAGGTATACTTTGAGCTAAACATTTCTATCTTCCAGCAATAACTTCAATTTCCACTAAAGCACCTTTAGGAAGGGCCGGTACTTGGACACAGCTCCTCGCCGGGTAGGGCTGCGAAAAATATTCGATGTAGACTTCGTTAACTTCTCCAAAGTTTGCCAGGTCGGTTACAAAAATAGAGGTTTTAATAATATTTTCCCTAGTTAGATCCTGGGACTTTAGAAGCCCATCAATATTTTTCATAATCTGATCAAGTTGTGGGCGAAACCCATCGGCCAAGGCCATTGATTTTGGCTCTAGGCCAATCTGACCTGATAAATAATAGGTACCCTTGTATTCAACACCTTGTGAATAGGTTCCTACAGCTTCAGGAGCTAACTCTGTTTTAATAATGTTCTTATTCATCTTAAAGTCCTTTATCTGTGATCTTGCTCTTCTGAAAGTAGCGCAGAGAGGTTACACATATTCACAATCTCTGAAACTGGAGCCGTTCTTTGAATAATATTTACAGTATTATTCATGGGAACCAGAAGAGGTCCTATGGCATTAGCATCAGCTAGCTGACTTAGTAACTTATAAGAGATATTGGCAGAGCTTAAGTTTGGAAAAATAAGAATGTCAGTATTTCCTTTAAGATTATGAAAATCAAAAAGCTTATCTAATATGCTTTTGTTCACAGCTACGTCTGCCTGCATTTCTCCATCAACATTCATATCAGGATATCTTGATTTCGTTAATGCGACAGCTTTTTTGACCTTTTTCGCTTCAGGTGAACCGTTTGAGCCAAAGTTAGAAAAACTTAAAAAGGAGACTGTAGGTTCCCTTCTCATAATGTAGCGAAATAGTTGAGCTGTGTTGGCCGCAGTTTCGGCCATGTCTTCTGCACTTGGCTCTATTTGTGTTGTACAGTCAGCAAAGAAGAGGACACGATTTTTAAAGACGAGGATGTAAATTCCGCTGGCCTTGCTTCCTTCTTGAGTGCCTACAACATTTATAATAGGTAAAAGGTTTGAAGCATAATCAAGAGTTGGCCCTGCAATGAAACAGTTCACATGTTTATTCTTTAATAACATGGAACCGAAATAGTTCTCTTGCGCCATTAAGTCTTCGGCATGGTAAAGAGAAACACCACTTCTTTGCTTTTGAGCACAGTACTGTTGATAAAATTCACTAAAATGAGGAGACTTGTCAGGTTGGATGATTTCTAAATCCTTAAGACTCTCTGTGAGTCCTAAGGATTCCATTTTGGCCTTGATCTGTTTTTCATTTCCTAAGAGAACGGGCTCTATCCTTCCCTCTGAAAGAAGAGTCTTACTGGCTTGAAGAATACGAGTGTTAGAGCCTTCTGCAAATGCCATTCTTATTCTAGATTCTTTTTTGCCTACAAAAGTACTTAAGCGATCTCTTAGTGACTTCATAAAAGAAGCTGTAGTACCAAGCCTATTTTGCAGATTGGCCGCATACTCATGAAGATCTTTAATTTCTTTTCTGGCCACACCTGAATCCATCGCGGCCTTTGCTACGGCGGGAGTCACTGTCGTTAAAACTCGTGAGTCAAAAGGTTTGGGAATAATGTAGTTGGGTCCAAAGGTAAAATCCTCATTGCCATAAGCAAGACGAACCTCTTCAGTTACTTCTTCTTTAGCGAGATCTGCGATTGCCCTAACTGCTGCAATCTTCATTTCTTCATTTATTTTGCGGGCGCTTACGTCGAGTGCTCCTCTAAAGATAAAGGGGAACCCTAGAACGTTATTAACTTGGTTAGGGAAATCACTTCGTCCAGTTGCCATGATGGCGTCACTTCTAACTTCAGCGACTTCGTGTGGATAAATCTCTGGCTCAGGGTTGGCCATCGCAAAAATGATCGGCCCTGCTGCCATGGTCTTTACCATATCCTTAGTAAGGACACCCCTTGCTGAAACACCCATAAAAGCGTCAGCACCATCCATTGCATCGCCGAGTGTTCGGTTTGAAGTATCTACGGCGAACTCTTCCTTATATTTATTCATGCCCTCAGTTCGGCCTTTGTAGATAACTCCTTTTGAGTCACACATCGTAAGATTTTCATCTTTGACACCAAGGTTTTTAAAAAGTCGGGCACAAGCTACGGCAGCTGCACCAGCTCCTGAGAATACTACTTTAACTTCTTCAATTTTTTTACCCGTCACTTCTAGGGCATTAAGAAAACCGGCACTAGCGATAATGGCGGTTCCATGTTGATCATCATGAAAGACAGGAATATCCATGATTTCTTTAAGTTGCTCTTCAACTTCAAAACACTCAGGTGCTTTTATATCCTCTAGGTTAATTCCTCCAAAGGTTGGCTCGAGCGATTTTATAACTCTAACCATTCCTTCTACAGTAGTTTCATCGATTTCTATGTCAAAGACATCTATATCAGCAAACTTCTTGAAGAGAATTCCTTTTCCTTCCATAACAGGCTTGCTTGCCAAGGGACCAATATTTCCAAGACCGAGAACAGCAGATCCGTTGGAGACAACACCAACAAGATTTCCTTTGGCCGTATACTTGTAAACAGTATCTGGATCATTATGTATTTCCATACATGGCCAAGCTACGCCTGGACTATAGGCCTTTGCTAAGTCAGAACTACTAAGCGTTGGCTTTGTTGAGATTACTTCAAGTTTTCCTGGGCGACCTAACGTATGGTATTCTAATGCGGCTTGCTTTTGAGCCTCTTGTTTATCTTTATTATCAGACACATCTCATCCTTGGTTTCTTTACCTTTTTTTGCTCTTTAGAATAGCTGAATTTTCATAGGTTTACATGATGTAATGTTCTAAAAATGCATGAGGAAACATAGCGTTAGGAATGACTTTTGCGTTTAAGGAATTTATTGAGACCAAATAGAAAAATACAAGAGGTCAGGATGCCAATATAGAGCGAATCAAGCTGTTGGATCCAAGCTTTTGGGGCAAAAATCTGCCATAAAGTCATCACTAATGCTGCGCTAAGGCAAGAACCCATAAAGCTTTCATCACTAAATTTTCTTTTGCTAAAGTGGCCAATTAAAACGGGGAAAAGTAGGCAGCCTGCTGAATAGCTTCCCAGAGTTTTCCAGACCATCTTAATATTTCCTTCAAAAAAGTTAGCAAAGACTAAGCTTAGAGCACCAACAAAAACTACACCTAGATAATGGAAGATGGGGTTCTTTCTACTCTTCTCACTAGAAAGGTCATAGGTAAGAGTGGTTCCTGCTAAAAATAAGTAACTATCTAGGGTTGAAAGAATTGTGGCGAGTATACCAGCGAGAAAAAATCCGCGAAGACCGTTTGGTAATAATTGGGTTGAATAAAAGAGATAGGCCTCTCCAGAGTTAGCGTCTGGAATGACGGCTTTAGCATACATGGCCCCAAAGGTTGTTGATAGATCAAATAGAATCCAAACACCCGTTGAAATTAAAATGCCTTTCTTGGCGGTAATTGTATCTCTTGCTGCAAAACATCTTTGATAAAAGTTGGGATCGACTAAGGTGCTTAGTGCAATAAAACCCCAAATAAGTGTTTGTAAAATACTCTCATCGCTAGTGAGAGAGAAGTAATGAGTTGGTAGGCTTGATTTTAGAAAGCTCATTCCTCCAAAGGTAGAAACACTAAAACCAATAACTAAAAATACACCGATGCACATAACAAAGAATTGAATGACATCTGAGAGTACGATAGATCTAAGGCCTCCCCAAACGGAATAGCTTAAAACGCAGACTAGGCCCAAGACCATGGATACATTGAGGTCAAAGCCTGAAAAAGACTTAATAAATAGGCCAAGGCTAATGACGTAAGCAATAGGTAAGACATTGAAGAAATTAAAAATCGCCGCTATTTTGCCAGACTTTGGTCCAAACATCTTGTGGATCAAGTCTGGTAGGGTTACTGCCTTATAAGATGTGATCTTGTCGACCAAGAAGAGAGCAAAAATTATATAAGCAATATACCAAAAAACTCCCTGAGTAATGAAGTTGTAAATCCCTTTATTAAAAGCAATTTGTGTAACACCAAAAATACCGCCGTACCAAGTCGCAACAAGGGTAGCTATAAAAAAAGGAGTGGTAAGTCTTCGACCCATGATCAAGTGATCAATTAGATCAAACTTATTAATCGTCTTTTTTGCACGAAGGTCACCATAAAAAACAAACGCAATTGTTAAAAAGAGAATTGAAAAGAAAATAGACCAATCTAACCAGGTCAATAGAGACAGAATGTCAGGAGCACTTTCAAAAGTAGGCAAAGGAACTCCTTACGGTAGAATTAACTACATCAAGTTCAATGGGTCGTGGCATGGCCACCTCTCAGTCTTATTGACTCCCCTGATTCCTAGCCTTTAGTTTAACTTAAGTATTAGTTGTGTCAATGAAGAGTCTCTTTTAAGCCTCCTCCAAATTTCTCCGAAAGTTCTATTTCATTTCCATCTGGGTCTTGAATATAAATAGATTGGCTTAATGGATATTCCACAACACCTCCATAAAGAAGGGGAATACCGGCAAGCTTTAATTTTTCTTCAATAGAGTTAAAGTTTTGTACATTAATGCCTATATGATTAATTGGACCACGTGTTCTCTCTTCACTTTGATAAAGACATAAGTAAAGGGCGCTTTTTTCTCCAATTATAAAGTAGGGCTTGCCGTGGCTTTCACCTTGCTCATAAATTTTAAATCCAAAAACCTTCTTATAAAAGTTAAGACTTTCATCGATGTTACTTACAGATATATTTAAATGATCAATTCCATTAATTGTTATCATATTATCTCCTTTGATATTGAAACCTTACTCGCTGCTGATTTTTTTTGATAATACCTAAAAAGTATCGTTGGATAGGGATTGCCTATGGTGACAAAAAGTTACCAGTGTCATGGTGAGACCTATTATGTTTGAAAAAAATTTGGGTAAAACGTTTTTATAATAAGCACTTACAAGGCAATCAAACAAAAGCTTTCTTAGTCACTAGTGAAAGACTATATGAGGGGCCAATGAAATATGTAAACGCTTTAATAGAGAGGCTTTTTGAACGGCCTTAGAGAGGGGTCGTACACTTAATTGCCATGGAAAAGGAGTTGCCATGAATATCAAATCATTAGTCCTAGTGCCCGTTCTATTTGTTTCTCTGTTTTTATCGATTTCTTGTGGAAAGAAAGACTCTGTCCTTCAAAATGGTTTTGAAGTAACACAATCATCAATAATTGTGGGAGGTTTAGATTGGGAGGAAATTACCACTCTGAAATCTCTAGGAGAGGAGAGGACGAATTCTTTTGGCGTGGCCCATGTGGACCTTCCTGCCATGGGGTCTCGTTGCACGGGGTTTCTGATATCAAGTAATATCGTAATGACAAATCAGCACTGTATTCCATCTGCAGCTTACGCTAGAGGTGTGACTGTAAGCTTTAACGTAGAAGAAGGAATTGAAAAAGGTCGTGAAGAGCGCTTTGATTGTAGCGAGTTTGTTGGAAATAATAAGGAACTCGACTTCGCTCTTTTGAAGTGTAAAGGAAACCCTGGCCAAAAATATAAGGTTCTTGAACTCTCAACTAGTAACTTGAGTTCTGATGAACAAGTCTATGTTATTCAGCAAAATTGCGATTACTATGACCAAAGAGACTGTTACTACACAAAGAAGATTAGCTTTGGCACTGCGAATCTTCAAAATGGAAGTATCACTCATGATGCTGATACTCTTGGCGGTTCCAGTGGTTCTCCCGTTTTTTCTAGTATCACTCATAAGGTCGTGGGCATTCATCATGCTGGCCTTGGAAATAATGGTCAGGGGCGAGGGATTGAAAACTATGCTGTTCCTATGAAAGAGATAGTGACTCATATTTTAGCTTTTCATCCACAGGTCTTAACTAGCAACGCGCCTGCACCGGTCAACTCTGTCAATAATGATACTTTTGAGGGGGCAAGCTCCCTTTCAATCAAAAAGGTGATGAGCGGGAAGATTGGTTCAGTAGGAGACCTTGATTATTTTAAATTTACGTTGAGTAAAACTTCAAAGATCTCTATCAAACTAAATATAAGTGGGGGAAAAGATCTGGACCTCTACGTTTATAACTCTAAGAAAAAGCAGTTGGCCAAAAGTGAAAGTATCAAGCCTCTAGAGGAGATTGGAGGAACAGCTCCAGCTGGTACTTATTATGTTTTGGTAAAGGGATATAAAGGTGCGATGGGAAGTTATAAGTTGATAGTCGAATAGTTGAACTTTTGAGGGGAGTGGTTCTGTTATGCCACTTCCTTTATGAACTGCAGGGCCCTTTCTTCACTCCAGAACATAAGTTTCTTGTCGAGCTTCATAAATCCTACATGGCCACCAGTGGGAGTTATTTCAAGAAAAAGATTTTTATGACGGTATGCCTCACGGATAGGGAAGCACTCTTTAGTTAAGAATGGGTCATCTTTCGACTGGATGAGTAAGGTTGGAACTTTGATCTTGTGGAGGACGTTAATGGCACTGGCCTCCTCGTAGTAGTGTTGAGCATTTTTAAAACTATTCGTTGGTGCAGTCACTAGCTCATCAAAGTCGATAAAACTTTTACAACTTCGAATTTGATTCGGATCGATATCGAGTAGACCAAGTTTTTGTTTCTCAATGGCCTTCTTTCTCATTGTTACAAGAAAGTTCTCTGAATAAAATTGACCAATTTGGCTATCTTCAAGCTTTTTGATACTCGACGCCAGATGAAGGGTGCCTGAATAAATTGTCGCTGAATTAATTTCACTTAGTTTTTGTTCTTCCATAGTCGAAGCATAAAAAGCTGTTAAGTTGCCACCCAAGCTAAACCCAATGATATGAACATGATCATAAGTTTTCTTTTCTTTCATGTGCTCAATGACTTCGCTTAGGTCTTCACAGCTAGCAGCATGATAAAAGTGTTTCTTCCTATTTAGTTCTCCTGAGCAACTCCTCATATTCCATGCCACAACATCTACGTTTGCACTTTCGCCAAGGAATTTGGACATGCCTCTTATATAACCAGTATTGGAACTACCTTCTAGTCCATGAGAAAGGACAATTAAACTTTTCGCATTATTATTTAAAAAGTCGATGTCGATGAAATCTCCATCTTTGAGTTCGATTCTTTCTCGAGTAAAAGGAACCTCTTTAACTTTTCTAAAAAAGTAAGGGTAAAGTGTTTGAAGGTGGCCATTCGCCATGAAGGCCGGCGTATTATATGTTGATTCAACTAATGGCATATTCCTCTACCTTCACAATTTGTCCGAATTTTTATTTTCTCATAAAAAGATATCGAATGCTTGTGAAAATAACTGAGACATTCAACTAGTCGTATTTTATTGTAGCAGACCTTCTTTTTAATCGAGGTCCATTTCTTTTTTCACGATTTCAATGGCGTCAGCCTCATCTACGCCATTTTCGAGATGCACTGAAAGCTTCTCTTTAAATAGCTGCCTTCTCTCTTTTCCTTCTTCAGAATAATCTCTTAGATCTTCCAATTTTATCGTTATGGTAGAGCCACAAGGACAATTTCGATAGGCCAGTACACTTCTCTTGGGTCCTTGTGAAAGATCTCCATTTGCCAGCGCTTCAGTATTTTTAATGAAGTCGTCATAATTGTTATAGATGCTTCCACAGGCCTTACATTCTTTTGGGAAGGCATGTTCAAATATTTTTCGATCTAACGGTTCTTCTGTCATGCTGTTATTTTATCCCATTACAAATAAGGGATGCTCCTCAATTTTATAAAATAAAGGACAATTAATCTGACTAGGATAGTAAATATCTTTTGTTTTGAGTGATATAAAGTGCTAAGATTCCAAAAGAGTTGGTTAATGTTAGTGTTTTTCTTACTTGTCTAACTTGAAAAAACGCACGATTGTGCTAAATTTGTATTGCCTAGGCTTATAGTTGTCCCAATTATTATGTCTAAATCACGGCTTTATTTCATGCCCAGAGTAATGAAGTTGTTTTTAAGAACAGATTGTTCTTAATTAACTGAAGTGTCCACAGGAGTTGGACCCTTATGAAAAGGAGAATTTCAAATGATGAGTACTATTAAATTTGAAACAGAACAAGACAAGGTTAATCATCTTCAGAGCTTAAAGAATATTCCATCGATTAACCCTAAGATTTATAATCAAGATGATGAGTATAATCGTTTGGACTTTATTAAACATTCAGAAATGGGTATTGGTTTTGTAGAGGAAATTATTAGCGACTCTGAGATAAGAGTGTTCTTTGCCTCAGGTGTGGTGACATTACCGCAAAAGAGTTATTTAAATAATTAATAAAAAGCCCCAGTAATAAGGGGCTTTTTTTTTATCGAATTCTGATTAAAGAAATATCATCTATTAACAAATCCCTAGAGCCAGAGAATTGAAAAAGAAGCTTTCCTTCATTAACAAGTGAAGGGACTTCGAATTCCCCACTTAAGGCATGCCAATTGTTAGAGTCTGGCAACGATACACTTAAGTTGAAGTCGGTTGTTCCAGAACGAGTATTGTTATCTTTGAAGGCCACTTCAACAGTGCCTTGAGGTTGCCTATTTCCTGTCCTTCTCGGTAGGCGGATATAGGCTTGAACTCTATAGCGAGCTCCGCTAACTAATTGAAGGGCATTTTGATTGTTTCGCACTTGGGCAGGAATAATAAGCGTTTGTTCTCCGGCCTCCAGAAGCCTAAGTGACATTTGGCCGCTTCTCGCCGCAATATTGGAAATTTCAAAATTTGCCGTTCTTGTTCCACGACGATTTGCCACTCTAAAATAACGCTTGTTAGAATTTCTCTGGGGAGGTCTTGAGGCCGTTGTTGAAGAGTTTTCAAAGCCAGGGTCAAAAGCACTTAATAGATTTGTATTTTGAAAGCCTATTCCAGTCACTGGTGTCTCTGGGCTTTTGATTTCATTTTTCTTACTACAGCTAAGGAATGAATAAGTAGAAAGCAAAATGGTGATAAATATAAGCGTTTGAGTTGGTCTTTTCATCTTTCTCTCCAGTATTTCAATGTCTTTATTACCTAAGGCTTTGATTCTTTGGCCCAAGATGGTAAATTTTCCACAGTGGAGCCAATTTGCACCAATAACTTAACTTGTTAAAAAGAGGACACTCATGGCCAGATGTAAGTACTGCCAAAAAGAAGTAACCTGGATGAAAGAGGGGCGAAAGAATGTTCCTGTGGAAGGCGATGGCGGTATCCATAAGTGCGAGCAAATGGAGAATATGAGAAATTCTTTAAAGAAGCTTGAGGTCACAACCTTGTCTCCGGATGAAATAGCAAAGTACGAACAAGGCATTAACGAAGAAGTAAAAGTGAAAGGCAAAAAGAAATAATATCCCGCCTATCGAATGTGTTAAGAAATTTCTATGTTTCAAAAAGTTCATATTGAAATTTCAAATATCTGTAATGTTCAATGTTCCTTTTGTCCCGTTGTAGAACGTCCTAAAGACATCATGAGTCTCGTGAAATTTGAAAAGGTCTTAAAAGAAGTTGTGCCTCTCACGAAAGATGTTTGTCTCCACCTTATGGGAGAGCCTTTGGCGCATCCTGAAATAGTAGAAATTTTAAAGGTATCTCAGACTCATAAAGCAAGTTTGCAAATTACAACTAACGGTCTTCTGATTAAGAAGCTGGGTGATATATTGATCAATTCACCTTCTTTGAGGCAAATTAACTTTTCTCTGCAGGCCTTCAAAGATAACTTTCCCGATAGACCTTTAGAGGGATACCTAGATCCTATTCGTGCTTTTATCAAGACGGCTTTTGAGAATCGTCCAGATTTATATATTAATCTAAGGCTATGGAATCATGGTACTGAGAGCTTTTCTGAAAATGAGGACATAATCCAATACTTTGAAGAAAACTTTTCATTTAACTTAAAGAGAACAGTCGATGTAGGAAGTATCAAGAGTAAAAAAGTATTTGAAGATAAAAGGCTATATTTTCATTTTGATAGTCGCTTTGATTGGCCATCTCCTCACTACCCACCACAGGGGGAGCAAGGAACCTGCCAGGGATTAAGAAACCACTTCGGTATTCATGCCGATGGAACAGTCGTTCCTTGCTGTTTAGATAAGGAGGCGTTAATTGATTTGGGCAATTGCTTTAACGACTCTGTGGAAAATATTCTAAATTCAAAGAGAGCACAGGATATAAAAGTAGGTTTTGAAAACGGCCGTCTTGTGGAAGACCTTTGCCAAAAGTGTACTTATATAAAACGCTTTAAAGGCTAGATAAATATCTTTTTGACAAAAGAATCCAGCAAATAGCTGCAATAGAAGCATAGCATACAATCAAATAAATTTTTCCCTCTTCGGCTCCTCCACCACTAGGAAACCATATCAACATTGTAAAAAGAAAACTTAAGAACCAGTAGAGCAGCGATTTAACTTGAAAATTAAAGTTGGGAAAAGTTCTCTGAGTTAAAAATCCAAAGGTTATGCAAGGAATCGCTCCACAAAATACTCCAGAAGCCAAAGTCATCAAAATCACAACGTAGACTGACTTCTTGTCAGAACTTGGGATCATTGGGGTGATGGTCAAAAGTAATAAAAATAAACCAAATATAACTGTTGGAATAAGTAGCTGCAAAAATGTAAACGTAAAAAGCTTTTTTATGAATCGCTCCTTAGGTTAAAGCCGTTAAATCGTTATTTTCTAAGTAGGCCTGAAATTATTAACTCTATCAAGAGTGAGCAGATACCTTAAAGGCAAAAAAAAAAGCCACTGTTTCCAATTGATCTGTCCTTTCCTTGGTCCCGTATAGTTGGGCACAATACTTATTGTTTAACGCCTGTGTTCAAAGGATTTATTTTGCATTTCTTTGGTTGTTTTAGACCCTTTATTCGCGTTTAGATTAATGAAAAAATACACTATAATTTAAGGATGGAATTAATTGTCTGGTTTTCTGATTCATATGTGGAGAGCATCTCCATAAGGTGCCTCTTCTTTATGAGGCTTCTGAAATATTGTAAGGTTGAGTTTAGTCCTCGCTGGATTGTCATGCCTCAGGATGCTAAAAGTCTTCATCTCGAGTTAAGACAAGTTCCTCTCTTGAGGGAAAATGAAAAGATTTTTTCATCAACTGAGATCATTCAACTATGTAAGGACTCGGCTCATCGAAATAATATCTGCCTTATTCCGGAGATGAACTCACTTGCTACGCGAATTCTTTTCGAGTGGTCCACAACGAACTTAGTGGGACTCTACACAAGCATTCTTTGCACTGAGGAGAAGGTTAAAGAAAGAATCTTCAAAGATTACACCAAGATTTATGATGGCCTTACGGAAGAAAAGTTGAATCTCATATCGAAGACAATGCTGACTCTAAATTCGCAGGTGGAAGATATCTCCTACATGGCCAACCAAAAGAAAGAGTTGGCTCTAGAGCTCCTTACTGGATTTGATAATCATTTGAAAAACTCTACTTTTTGGCTCGGTGAAGAGATCTCTATTGTCGACTTCTCGCTTTTTAGTTTTTGCTACCAACTCTACAACCCACAGCTTTGTTTCTTTAGGGACTTTATTAAAGATAGTGAGTACCTTTTTCCTTGGATGAAAAAACTTGATCAGCTTTCCCGTCATGAGTACTCCAAAATGAAAGTCTAGTGTAAGTTGGGCCAATTGCTGAGATTGTTAGCAATGTTAGTAGTGGTGAATAATGAGTCGCAAAAAATAGAAATTAGGCAATAAAAAAGCCACTGTTTCCAGTGGCTTGATTATAACTTGGTACTCCCAAGGGGTGCTTAAACCATTAATAATTAAACCACTATGAAATCAAGGTTTTGTCAGTGTGAATGCGGTCTTCCTCATTTTCTTATTTAATCTTATCCTTGGATATTTCACCGTAATTCATGAGTTGGGGTGTTCAAAAGGTGTTCAAGGTAGATTTACTACTTGGGAAATTTTGAATAGGTTGTGGGGTATTGAGGATAATTAATGAATGCGAAAACAGACCAGAACAAGCCATCAAAGACATTTTTTTGATAAACTTCTATCCAAGTAAGGATATTTGTATCGGCATCTTAAAAGCTTTTTTAATTGGCCATGCAAGCGATTGCGTAAAGGAGAGTTTGTTCAACACAAGGCTATCTTAGAATTACCCGACCTATATTTGGATTAAGAACAACATCCAGTTAAATCATTAGTTCAAGGTAGTTTAAGGATATAGTCGATACTGATAATGACTCCCTCGTTCTCTTGACTTTAAAAATAATTTAATAATTATAAGTCTAATTTATAATTATTTTTAATCTATTTCGGGATAGTTTTTGAAGTATTATCACTACCTCCATTTGAAGCAGGAGATGATTTTTTTGATTCTCTAGTTAGGGTGTCATTGATATTAGTACCTGTTTTTCCACTAACAAAAATATAGTTTCCTTCATCACATGAAATTTCCTTGTTTATTTGCCTAGTACAATCAGATAAGTCATCAACCAAACAATTTGGACAATCTATCCCCTTGGAGTCAGCAGATTTTTTTGCAATATCTTTGCACATTTTATATTCTGTAGGGTATCGTTTTTTATCAATTGCTTCACAGTCGTTTGCCATCACGTTAAAGCTAAAGGAAATAGCCAGAAATAGGATGATGCGTTTGTATATATTCAAAATGACTCCATTTAGTTCGCAAGTATTCAAATAATTTATCGAACAATTCAGGTAAAACTTTAATAATTCTTTAAACTGCCAATAGTTGAACTAAACAAAATAATTCAACTTTTAATAATTCTATAAATGCAGTTGCTTGCATTGTCGATTTTGTCTGTATTCTCAGTTACTTATATGGAAAATATAAAAGTCCATCTAATCATCATAAAATTCATTCGACCTATCCAACAACCCATGGGAGATAGAATGAGTGTTGATAATATTAATATTTTAAAAGGACTAAAGAGACCCTATTGAACGAAAAAAGTCTAAATCAGCTACTTAGGAGGCAATAGATGTATCATCCATATTGTAAACGGTGTTTCACGAAGAATAATCTTGGAAAGAATGTATGTGGGTCTTGTAAGGTCACTATTGCTGTGGCCAAGGAAATAAATACTGCAATAGATTTTTGTGAGGGGAATAAGAAACGTGTTTCTCGTTATCTTGGATTTCAAAATAGAAGTAGTTTTTACAGACTTAGTCAGTCCATACCCGAAATCGTTGAAGCATGGGACTGTATTGAATAAGGGCTCTTGTCGGTTGGGGTGTTCAAAGGTGTTCAAGAGGATTTTGGACAAAAAAAAGCCCCGTAAAAACGGGGCTTTAATATAAAATTGGTACTCCCAAGGGGAATTCCAAACACCAATTTATTAACCTTCCAGAATCATTGCCTTCTAGAGGAATATCGACAGCTTACCCTGATTCTTTGTTTCATCTTTTTTCACGAAACTTCATCTAATTTCACATGTGCCTGTGAGCAAAGTGTGAGCAACTAAAAGAGGTCGTAATTAAAGGAGTCCAAATAGAAAACATTGAACTTTCTGACTTTTTCTTACATGCTGGGCTCTACAGGTTGTTAGTCCCTAAATAAACTACAAAATTCAGGGGCTTTTGGCAGAATTGTGCTTTCTTTGGGCATGCCAAATTTAGTATTCCTTACATTGCTCTTTAGCGTAATTTCAGTGAGTTCTGTCTTTTCAAGTGAGCTTCGACTTGAGCGTTTTAACCTTATGATTAAAAGCTGTGAGACCTATCCCTATTATGACTCTCAGATAGAGCAAACAGAGGGAAATACCAGGCTTAAAAATGATTTTTTAAGCTCACTATCACAGACAAAAACCTGCCTTAATAACCATGACTTTGCTCCTTTTGTTGTTGATAAGTTTCAGCACTTTTTTGAAATTATCGAGGGGACGAAAGAGAAAATATTGACGTGTAATTACGGAGTCACAAATAGCTATTATGCTGTCGCCTCTTCTTTAGCTGATGAGCTTGAACAGGGAGGCCAAGATCATGGACTCCCTCCCCACCCTTCGGTTTTATTTGATACTAATAGGATGGCGGGTAATTTTCCTGTATATATGACTGAGGCTCAAAGGAATAATTTCGTTCTTTTTTATAACCACGAACTAAGAATTGAAGATGTAATTCCAGGCACTCGAAATCCAAGAGTTGGTTTTATAGAAAATCCACGTTCTCTAGTCTTTCATGAGATGTTTCACTGGACGGGAAGTAGTCACTTTCCAAAAAAGTACGTGGACATTGTTTATCTTACCCAATTTTGTTGCTTTCCCCAGGTTGAACACTCAGCTGAAGAAGTGGCTTTTGCATGCGAGTTGCTTGAGGAAGAAGCTGCCTGGCAAGAGGATGAACAAAAGCGAGTACAGTTTTTAGAAGATTTTGATATTCAAAGTAAAGTGAAGGCACTAATCCAAAAGTATCATTGATGAAAAAAATAATCTTATTCAGTTTCTTTTTTCATTTAGGCCTAGTTCATGCGAATGAAGCCGATATTTCATGGAGTTACCAACGTACTACTTTTAAAGGTCCAAGAAGCTTGGTTCTAAAACTAACAGACACCATGACAGAAATTTATAAAACAAAAACTGGAGAAATGCTTATTCATGGTCTTAAACATAAAAGACCTGAGTTTCGTGTCTCGATAAACGATTCGCACCTCGCTTATCAAGGTGGCGGTTTGAGAGAACTGTTGGGAAATAGTGTTAGCACTGATGCTTACAGTCTCTTCCCCATACTTTTTGAAGTCTTTCAAGAAGAGTATGGAGGTGCATTTAATCTAAGTGAAGCAGACTTCCTTAAAGAGCTTGAAGAGGCCGAAGAAGAAACTATTTCTTTTGCTCCATTTCCGTTTATCACAGTTAAAGGTTCTCCTAAAAAACTAAAAAGAATGCTTAATACTCTTCACCAAATTAAGGCAAACCCCCTAGGCATGAAACTTTATGAGGATATGCAGGACTGCCAAAAAGAACTTTTAATTTACGATGATAAGCATTCCCTTTCTGGTGGAGGCTATACTGGGGCAAATCACGCAAGTTCAGGAATTTTTGAAGGAAGAGGAGAGAATGCTTACATTCGTTTTCGCTTTGATCAACCTGTGGAGGGCTCTCATCTCGTTGGTACAAAATCCTCTGAGAGAGAGCAGATTCCCTTTCTTTATATTGATAACGTCTATCATGAACTCGTTCACGCCAAGCATATCATGTGTGGAACCATGAGCTTTTCTGGTTCAGAAGCACAAGCCATTCATGAAGAAAACCACTTTAGGGCATTTCGTCCCGAAACAAAAAGTTGGCCTGAAAGAGATTCCCAAAAATATGAAGAGGGAGTTCAAGTTTGGTTTGGCTACCATTTAGATCTCCCTCAATTTCATTAATTTAAGAGGCTCACTTACTAATTATGTGATCCTCTTGCTGATATTCACCTAAAGGCCTTGCCCTTGAATATTCTAGCTTCAAAAAGTCATAAGGAGCTTCGGGTGACTTTCTTAAAATACAATAGAAAAATTTTTTAAAAAATCTTAGGATCATAGGTCCCTCCTGATTGATATTCTTTAATCAAGGGCATATTAGGTGGAGGGAGGATAAATATCCAGTTAGGTATTTAATGCTCGCTTTAAATTTGGCCTTAGAATTTTAGTAATAGGTTAGGAGTCACCCTTTATAGTTCAGGTGCTCTAAAGAAAAATGGCCCCCAAGGGAAATAAGATAAAAACTGTAAAGGTGTAGCCAATCAAATAGAGAGGACCTTTTTTACGGCTGGCTATAGTATTACCTAGGGAGGTGGCAATGAATTGTGGAAGTTCTTTTAATCCGGGAACAAGAGCAAAAATTAACACTCCCAATAAATTAAGGAAGATATGAATAGCCCCTGCCTTAAGGCCGAGGGGTCCAAACTTAAGATAAGAGAGGAGTTGTCCCGGATCACAGGTCGTCCCAATAGCCGCACCAAGTGAGTAGTAATAAACAGAGGGAAGGCTAACAATAGACTGAGACACGAGGGGGATGATCAGGCTCGTGGTGACAGAACTTGACTGTAAAAGCCAGCAAAGGACCAAGCCAATACCAAAAGCCTGGGGGCGATTAGCGAGAGCCTTTTTCAAGAAGGCTTCACTTTTATCCTTGAGCAGTCTTTCCAAGGAGTGACCCATCATGTTGAGGGCAAAAATAAGCAGCAAAAAAAATGCGATGCCCACAATTAATGCAGAGACAATTGGAGAGGAGACGAGATGGGCGAAGGGAAGAACCGTGTGGTTGATTACGGGCTTTGTGATTACATCGACTAGGTCGGGAAAATAGGCTAGAAGAGAGTTCTTTCCTGTGTCCTTTGTGAAAAAATCAACTGAGTATTGAGAGAGTTTATGAAGAAAACCCGTCAAAACTTCAAGAGTAAAAAAGAGGGCGACGTTTAGCATTTTAAAAATATCATCGACTAGAATGGAGGGAAGCACGCGCTTGAAGTCCGTATTATCTTTTCCATAACCAAGACCGACAATAGTATTTGTTATTGTGGTGCCAATATTTGCCCCCATTAAAATAAAGACACTATGAGAGACTTCAATCACTCCCGAGCCAACAGTTGCCACCACTAGTGCGATAGTTGCTGAACTACTTTGAACCATTGAGGTAATAACAATTCCAGCAAGCAGCCCTGTGAAAGGACTCTCTAAAGCATTGTGAAGAATTGATTTTATCCAATGCTCATTTTGAGGATTCATAAAAGCTAAATGCCACGCTTCCTTAAACCCCGTTAAAGATAGGAGAAATAGGTAAAGACCAAGAATCAATAATAATGATGATTTCTTCATGTCCCTAAACTACAGTCAAACGTGTTTAGGTTTAAATGATATAAAGCAGCTTGTTTGAATCTTGACTTAAACTTAATTTCAAACTGAAGATTTGAGCAAAAAAAAAAGCCCCGCATATAGCAGGGCTTTAATAACTGGTACTCCCAAGGGGAGTTACAAGCACTTAACAATTAACCTTCCAGAATCATTAACTTTTTGAGGAATATTAATAACTTACCCTTATTTTTCATTTCATCTTATTTCATGAAACTTCATCAAAGTTCACATGTGGCCGTGAGCAAAGTGTGAGCAAGTTGAATAAATTGGCTTTAGTTTTCTCAGTGATTGTGTGAAATTGAGCTTTATGAAAATAAAGGCTTTAAAGGAAGTACAGTTAGAAGAAGTTGAGCACTTTTTAAACAATGAGAAAGTCGACTCAGTGCTTCTGAGAACTTTTCTAAATACTCGATCGATTGCTATTTCTTCAGATACAGCTGGCGAAATTCTAGGAGTCGCCTGTTATTCAAGAAATGAGCTTCACCCTTTCACACTCGTAGAAGATGTTTACGTCAGAAACGAAAGCCGTAGAAAAGGAGTTGGAACAACTCTTCACAATAATCTCCAGTCTCTGTTCCCCCCCAAGGAAAAAGACTTTTCTATAGACATGGGATGCTATGAAAATGAGGAAGAGAAAACGCGATTTATAGAATCATTGTGCCCGGATAATAGGATTACTGGGACCAGTGTACTGAGCCACCCTGAAGAATTCCCTCTTATGGCCTTCACGGAAAATTTAGTCTGTCTTAAAAAATATTACAAAAATGGTGGTAGCCCTTTAGATGTTAAAAATTTTCATTGTCGAATTTATGACAGAGATCACGAGCCTGTTTGGCCTCTTACGAAGGATAAAGAAGTCAGAGATGATTATTTTCTTGAGGGGGATCAAAACTTAGGCTTTGTTCTAATGGACAAAGATAACCAAATTTGTGGCGTATCACTTTGCTTTAGAGACTTTTCTAAGAGGTTAAATATCGATGAACCTGTTACCTGTATTCATGGTTATGCTGAAGGTCCTACAGTTGAAGAAGAGTTTCAGAGAATCATCGGACTCTATTCAAAACAAATAAGCGAGTGCCGTGGTCTTGGCGACAAGGTCTATTTTGAATTCGATTCGTTTGAGCCGACTTTTGACTTTATGTGTGAGTGGACTCCTTCTATTTGGAAAAGGCTCTATAGGTATCAGTTTAAATTGAGATGAAAGGCCAGCAAGTGTGAGTAAAAAGAACAACTTTAATTTTGAGAAAAGGTGTACTCATTATTAAAGTAAGGTGAAAATATTTGAGAGCGACATATTGTCGAATTATTATTGGAAATTTGAGTTAAAATATAAAAATGGAAGATTTGCTGAAATTACCAAAAAGAATTCAAGAACAAATTAGGCCTTACTTAAAAGAAGTAATCGGGACCACTATTATCGATACGAAGATATTTAGAAATAAATTTGAGAAGGAAAAAGAGAAGCTTTTAGATAAAGGAATCAAGCCATCTATAAAAACTATGTATCATCTCACTGATACGAAAAGTGCTAAATTGATAATTCAGAATGGATTCAACTCGTCTCGCTCCTACTATAAGGCTTTCGGTAGAGGAGTAAACCTTTGCCCCAAGCTTGAAGATGTACTTAAATATCGCAGAATGAGGAAGTCCGATTCAAAGAAGGTATCAATAATTGTGGCCAAGGTTCTTATTGGTAGAGCCCATGGAAATTCCAGTAGTGATGAAACTACAGTTCGAGAGCCAAATGGAGCGGTTTATTCTAAACCAGAATATATGATGCCTAAGCGTGGCTTTGATTCTATGTATAGCTTAAATCCATTCAAGCAAATTTGGATTATCCCGAGTGGTAGCAGAGTTTTCCCAATAGCTGAAATTGAGTTTATTGAGTTTTAGAGCTAGTTTCTATACTTCAAAATTTTATATAGTTTTGAAAATATCATACCTGCCAGCAAGTGTGAGCAGATGGATTTTAGGCAATAAAAAAGCCACTGTTTCCAGTGGCTTGATTATAAATTATAACTTGGTACTCCCAAGGGGAGTTACAAGCACTTAACAATTAACCTTCCAGAATCATTAACTTTTTGAGGAATATTAATAACTTACCCTTATTTTTCATTTCATCTTATTT
>Ga0129324_10000851_pt1 | contig 21114 bp, 18 predicted proteins | sample CPBDNA_7_FD_96879 | JGI IMG/M metagenome (GOLD analysis project Ga0129324, IMG submission 96879) | Freshwater to marine salinity gradient microbial communities from Chesapeake Bay, USA - CPBay_Spr_15_0.2_DNA | ecosystem: Environmental > Aquatic > Marine > Coastal | place: USA: Chesapeake Bay... | reverse complement strand
GTCTGATGATGTTGTTGGCAAACTAACGGGCGGCTTAGCGCAAATGGCAAAAGGTCGTGGTGTCAAAGTCATCAATGGTGTTGGTAGCTTTACTGGTAGCCATCAAATGGCTGTTACCGACACTGCAGGCAAAGTCACGACAATTGGATTTGAAAATGCCATTATTGCAGCAGGTTCACAGGCGACTGACTTTCCTGGCTTAGATGAAACCACAGCAAGAGATCCACGGATTATGAATTCAACTGGCGCACTAGCCTTGGAAGATATACCAGCCAGGATGCTAGTGATTGGTGGTGGCATTATTGGCCTAGAAATGGGTACGGTTTACGATGCAATGGGCTCGAAAGTCAGTATTGTTGAATTTATGGATGGCTTAATCACAGGATGCGATCGTGACTTAGTTCGCCCATTACAAAAACGGATGGAAAAGCGCTTTGAACGTATTATGCTTTCAACCAAAGTGGCCAAAATGGAAGCAAAACAAGATGGCATTCATGTCAACTTTGAAGGTGAAAACGCCCCTGAAGGCGTACAAATATATGATCGCGTATTGGTCTCCATTGGTCGTCGTCCAAATGGTCTGAATATCGGAGCTGAGCATGCTGGACTGGCTGTTGATGAACGCGGCTTTATTGCTGTGGACAAACAAATGCGTTCAAATGTCCCACATATCTTCGCCATTGGCGATATCGTTGGACAACCAATGTTAGCGCATAAAGCCACACACGAGGCTAAAGTCGCAGCTGAAGTAATTGCTGGTCATAAAGTTGAATTTGTCGCAAGTGTGATTCCTAGCGTAGCTTACACTGACCCAGAAGTTGCTTGGGTGGGCGTAACGGAAACACAAGCCAAAGAAAAAGGAATGGAAGTGGATAAAGTAGCTTTCCCCTGGGCGGCTAGTGGACGCGCGATATCTGTTGCACGAACAGAAGGTGTGACTAAACTGATTTTTGATAAAACCACACATAGACTTATTGGCGCAGGCATTGTGGGTGTTAATGCTGGTGAATTACTTGCAGAGGCCTGTTTAGCGATTGAAATGGGCGCTGATGCGCATGATTTGGGCTTAACAATCCATGCGCATCCAACGCTTTCTGAGAGCATTTGCTTTGCTGCAGAGCTAAAAGAAGGCACGATAACCGATATGATGCCGCCTAAAAAACGTTAATCGTCTTTCGGTCATCGCAATGACCGAAAGCTTATGGGCACGCGACTGGTGTCACATCAGTACCAATAAATTCAGGACGGATATTGTAAAGCGCAAGTGCAAGCTCATTATTCACCGATTTAGCTAACAGACTCATGGTGGCATCGCCTTGGTTGCGTATCGATTTCAAGGCATATTTCACACCTTTGGCCTTCAAGCTCTTGAGTAAATTATCCGCTAATCTCTCCTCGCTAAACAGGCCAAACGAGATCGCATTTCGCCATTGACGGTCTTGTACAACAAACAACTCATCCACGCCCAATTTTTTTATTTCTTCGGCTTTTAATTGCGCTTTTTCTAGCGTCGGCAACGGCGGGTAGTAAACCCAAAAGCGTCTATCTTGCTTAGGCGAATCCTCCACCAACGCAGACTCAATTCCTAAACGCGCCATCACTTCTTGTGCTGCCGCCAAATTGGCCGAAGTGAATCGCCCCCATTTATAACAATGATTCAATGGCATCGCCATATCAGTTTTTTTATCTAGAGAACTAAAATCTGTGTCCAACAACAATTTAAGTTTTTCGGGATTCAGTGTTGTATGTTGTATTGCAGGTGCTTGTTTTAAAATCTGGTCTTTGTAGCTATAGCCCAGCAGTGCAACATTCAATAAAATTAACCAAACAATTAGTCTCATACATACGCTTTCTGTAACAAGGCGAGACCTTGCAGTACTAAATGATCGTCAATAGCCACTTTTTTTAAATGCCCTTTTAGCATATCTGCAATTTTAACTGCATCGCCCCCTGTAATGACAATTATGGGCGAAGAATCACCATGTTTTTCCAATTGCTGGGAAGCCAAAACAATCGCACCCACGATCGCACGCATACAGCCTGTTTGCATGGCATCAACGGTGTTAACAGGAAAGGCTTGAATAGTTCCTGTTGTCGCATTGGCTAATTTTGCTGTGTGATTCACTAGTGCATCATGCATTAAATACAAACCTGGCATAATGGTCCCGCCAAGATAACATCCTGTTTTAACAACACTTGACTTTACCCCTGTGGTGCCCAAAGTCGCATCCATCGATAGACTGTCGATGGTAATCGCTGTACCAGCGTTCACAATCACAGTGGGTTGCTGATATTTATGCCAAGCTGCAATAGCCGATGCCCATCGATCAACGCCTAATGCCTCGCTTTGTTCATACTGATTCACCAATCGACAAGCTTCGACGCTTGCCGATACAAAATGCAAGCTAGTCTCACGCGGGACTAATCCACTTAATACTTCAGCAATTGCATCACCTGCCACATTGGCCACAATCACTTTATCAGCTGATAACAGTCTATGCTGTAACGTCGATTGCGCAAGAGTGAAATTAGGTGTCATGCCATAATCCGTAAGGGCGCCATCACTTGTCACTTGCGCCCATTTAGTTCGGGTGTTCCCTATATCAATCACCATTAACATCGATTTTCATCTTCTTTCATTCATTTTTATTTTTTATAAAAGGCCTCTTAGAGATATTTCACCCGCTGAAAAACGCTGCAAACCAAATGCCGTTTGAACCAGCAAGATACCATCTTCAGCAACACCAGTCACGGTACCCTCAACATCGCGGCCATCAGGCATCACCATTCTGACAGTCGCTTGATGATAAGCATGATAACGCAGCCATTCATCTCGCAAACCAACAAAGCCACTCGCCTCAAAATGGCGTAACACGGATGCAAAGTGTTTCAATACCGTACCTAGCAAATCGCTTTGGTCAATATGATGCATGCTCGTATGCCTAATATCAATGGCTGCTTGGTCAATGCTGTGCAACACATGCTCAGGTAAGTCGACATTGATGCCGACACCAATGACAGCAGCACTTGGTCCATCCATATCGCCTTGCAAGTCAATTAAAATACCTGCCAATTTTTTGTTATTGACCAACACATCGTTAGGCCACTTTAATTGGGGTGACTGCATACCTAATTCCCGTAAAGCGCGAATTAAGGCTACACCAATAGCAAGACTTAATCCTGAAAGCGCTGCTGCGCCGCAATCAAAGCGCCACAACAATGAAAAAGTCAAACTAGCCCCTAAATGTGACACCCAAGTTCTACCCCTACGCCCTCTTCCAGCAGTTTGAATATGTGCTGCAACACAACTGACATGCGGCGCTCCATTTGCCGCCGCTTTCATTAAATAGGTGTTGGTAGAAACCACTTCATCTAAGACATCAAAATGAAACCAGTCACGCTCTGAACCAATCGCTTGCAATACACGGCGCTTGTCTAGCAGCGTCAGTGTATTTGCTAATTTATAGCCTCGTCCACGCACACTAAATACAGTAACTCCTAAATCTTGGGCATACTGAACCGCATTCCAAACCGTTGCGCGCGTCACGCCAAATTGCTTAGCCAACGTTTCACCTGAGTGAAACTGTCCATCAGAGAGCTGATGTAGAATGGGAAAAGTTAAATTATTCATCAATTAACGCACGCGATTATTCAAGCAAGTTGAGTCAAGCTTAAAGTTTAGCATAGGCTAGCACCAGCTCTGCTTAGCTAGTGTAAAATACAGTCAACTTAACTGGAAAAGTAACATGTCAAAAGAAAAAGCACCTCTCCCACCTGGCTCTAACTTTATTCGTGGCATTATTGAGCGCGATTTAACCGCCAATAAATATGCTGAAAAACAATGGGCAGGCAGTCCTGGCAATGCGAAGCATCATCAAACAGCGCCAGTGGACCCAGCCAAGATACGCACCCGTTTTCCGCCCGAACCAAACGGCTATTTACATATTGGACATGCGAAAAGTATTTTCCTCAACTTTGGTTTAGCACAAGATTACCATGGCATCTGCCATTTACGGTTTGACGATACTAATCCAGAAAAAGAAAGTCAAGAGTACGTCAACAGCATTACTGAGATGGTGCAGTGGTTAGGCTTTAACTGGGAAAATGCAAGCGAAAATAACCTCTATTTTGCTTCCAACTACTTTGATGAAATGTATCAGGCGGCAGAATTACTGATTCAAAATGATTATGCTTATGTCGACTCACAAACCGCTGATGAAATGCGAGAAAATCGCGGCACACTGACCGAACCAGGCAAAGACTCGCCTTTCCGCACGCGCACTGTAGAAGAAAACTTAACCCTATTCCGCGAAATGCGTGATGGCAAACATCCTGATGGTCGCCATATCTTACGTGCTAAAATCAATATGGCATCACCAAACTTTAATTTGCGCGACCCAGCCATTTATCGCATTCGCCGTGCGCATCATCATCATACAGGTGACAAATGGTGTATCTACCCAATGTACACTTTTGCACACCCGATTGAAGATGCATTAGAGCGTATCACCCACTCACTTTGTACATTAGAATTTGAAGACCAACGCCCTTTCTATGACTGGTTGATGAAGAAACTAGTTGAAACAGGCATGCTCTCGCAACCAGTGCCAAAACAAACTGAGTTTGCTCGTTTAAACCTCACTTATGTGGTCTTATCAAAACGCAAACTGATTCAACTAGTCGAAGAAAAACATGTCAGTGGTTGGGATGACCCACGCTTACCAACACTGGCTGGTGCACGCCGCCGTGGTTATACGCCTGCTGGTTTTAAACTATTTACTGACAGAATTGGCGTTTCTAAAGCCGACTCGTGGATAGAATATTTGATCTTTGAAGACTGCATGCGAGAAGTATTAAACCTAGATGCTGAGCGCCGCATAGCCGTGCTTGACCCGATTAAACTGGTGATAGATAACTATGAAGATGGCCACTCCGAAGATTGCTTTGCGCCTAATCATCCATTGAAAGAGGAATTAGGCAAACGGACTGTGCAGTTATCTAAAGAGCTGTGGATAGAGCGTGAAGACTTTATGGAAGAGCCCGCGCCTAAGTATTTCAGACTATTCCCTGGCAATATGGTACGCCTCCGCTATGGCTATGTTGTGGAGTGCACAGGCTGTGAAAAAGATGCTGATGGCAACGTTACCGTCGTGCATTGCAACTATCTACCAGACACCAAATCAGGCACAGATGGCGCCAATAGTGTCAAAGTGAAAGGCAATATCCATTGGGTCAGTGCCGCCCATGCTTATGAAGCAGAAGTAAGACTGTACGACCGCCTATTTAAAGAAGCACACCCTGGTGAAGGCGACCGTGATTTCTTACAAGACATCAACCCGAATTCAGTGCAAACCATCACCGTGCAACTGGAGTCCAGTTTACAATCAGTGAATCCAGGTGACTGCTTCCAGTTTGAACGTCATGGTTACTTTGTGGCCGACAGAATAGACAGTGTAAAGGGTAAACCTGTGTTTAATCGGACAGTTACACTAAGAGATGCTTGGCAAAAATAAAAGTTTTATGATGAAATTCTGTTCAAAATAGTGATGGATAAACAAACCAAAAACAGTACGCTAGCAATCAGTAGCTAGCTAAATTAAAGCGTCAGCCCTGACTCCTAGCGCAGTTGATTCTTGCTATGATTAGACACTTTTACACTCATGAATAGCAAAACAAACTATTTGAAGAAAAGATAAATCAAGTTTAGGAGTTTTATGCGCATAGCCAACAACACTGCCGAACTTATCGGAAACACCCCGCTTGTTAAACTCAACCGTGTTACGGCTGGTATTGAGGCAACCATCGTTTGTAAGTTGGAATACTTTAATGCGGCGAGCAGTGTGAAAGACCGTATTGCAGCGTCAATCATTGATACTTTGGCAGCAGAAGGCCGTATTCAACCTGATACAGTGATTCTAGAGGCGACAAGTGGCAATACAGGCATAGGATTAGCGATGGTATGCGCGGCGCGCGGCATTCAATCAGCGTTTGTCATGCCCGAAACCATGAGCCGTGAGCGTAAATTACTGCTTAAGGCTTATGGAGCGAAACTGTTTTTAACCTCAGGCGCTGATGGGATGAGTGGAGCGCTAGCCAAGATGGAAGCATTGGCAGCAAGTGATGAGCGCTATCTAATTGCACGACAGTTTGAGAACCCTGCCAACCCTGAAATACATCGCAAAACAACAGCAGAGGAAATTTGGCGCGATACCGATGGGCGTGTCGACATGTTTGTTTCTGGTGTTGGAACTGGCGGTACCATTACGGGTGTGGGAGAAGCATTAAAAGCGCACAACCCTGATATTCAAATCATTGCCGTTGAACCTGATGCTAGCCCTGTCCTGTCAGGTGGTGAAAAAGGTCCGCATCCTTTACAAGGCATAGGCGCTGGCTTTGTACCTGCGATTCTGAATACGAAAATTTATGATGAAGTAGTACGTGTCAACAGTGATGATGCCATCAATACTGCACGGCGTATGGCCAGTGAGGATGGCTTGTTAGTCGGCATTTCTTCTGGTGCGGCAGTTTGGGCTGCGATGGAAATGGCGAGACGTCCAGCTCATAAGGGAAAACTGATTGTGGTAATTATTCCATCAAACGGTGAGCGTTATTTATCTACCCCGCTTTACAGCCATCTTAACGTTGATTAACTAAATCGTGCTTTTGAGTAGATGCGCATATTTAGCACGTATCTTAGCAACCTTAGGCGCGGCGACTGCTAAACAGTAAGGATTGCCTGGATTTTTAGCGAAATAATATTGATGATTATCTTCTCCAGGGTAAAAGTGGCTGGCACGATTAACCTCAGTCACAATAGGCGCATTGTAAACACCTGCTTGATTAAAAGTATCAATCATAGCAACAGTGGCCTCTCTTTGCGCTTCATTTTGACAAAACACAGCAGAGCGATATTGGGTACCAATATCGTTACCTTGACGGTTGCGTGTAGTAGGGTCATGCGAGACTAAAAACACTTCCAGCAAGGTTTCAAAACCTATCAAATCTGCATCATAACGAATAAGAACCGCCTCAGCATGGCCTGTATCCCCATTACAAATGGTTTTATAAGTCGGATTTTCAGTATGGCCTCCGATATAGCCAGACACGACTTGTAGAACGCCTGTTAACTGAGAAAAAACAGGCTCTGTGCACCAAAAACAGCCTCCTGCGAAAATTGCGATATCTTCTCTTGCCATGTTAACTTAACCCTTTTTCATTGGAATTTACTATTTGTTTGATTGTGAGAACAACTTAAACGCTTAACACCCCAGCAATTAGATAAAGCGTGTATGCAATATACAGCGCAAGCAATAAGGCGCCACCCCACCGATTGATGTTGTGGTCACCTAACTTTTTACGTTGATACCCTAATACAAATAACAATAAAGTCAGCCCCAGCATCATTATCCAATCACGGCTAATCACATCGATTGGAATCTGCATCGGCTTAATCACGCCAGCTAAACCAACCACAGCTAAGGTATTAAACAAATTAGAACCAATCACATTGCCCACAGCTAAATCATGTTTGCCTTTGCTAGCGGCTGAAATTGATGCGGCTAATTCAGGTAATGATGTACCAATAGCAATCACCGTTAGCCCAATAATTAAATCACTGACCCCAAAATAATGGGCAATATCAACTGCGCCAGTCACCAGCATGCGAGAGCTGAAGACTAATAACAATAAGCCTATAATCAGCAAAACCCATGCTTTTTTTGCTTGCATTGGTTTTAAACTGGCTTCAACCTCAACCTCAAGTGCATCAATATTGGGCATCTGTTGACGGTTTTCTAAACGCATCCATGTAAGGACCGCAAACAGTGCCACTAATTCAACGACACCTTCAAGACGCGTTATTCTGCCATCATACAAATTGACATAAGCCAATAAGGTAGCGCCTAGTAAAATTGGCAGCTCTTTTCTCAATACTTGTGAGCGAATAATCACAGGGCTGATTAAAGCAGTCAGTCCTAAAATTAAAGCAATATTAGTAATGTTAGAGCCGTATGCATTACCAAGGGCAATACTTGGATTACCTTGTAACGCCGATATTACTGATACTGACATTTCAGGTGCTGAAGTGCCAAAGCCAATAACAATCATGCCCACTAATAGGTTAGACATACCAAGAGTGTGCGCAACACCAGCAGCGCCATCAACGAATAAATCCGCGCTCCACACCAGCACAACAAGACCAACTACAATCATGACTATTGAAAACAACATAATAAGAATTTTGACTTTGAGTGATGGATTGAAGTCGCTATTATAAGCTACCCAAGACATAGCCGAGTACTAAGCCAATAATTAACGCAATAGTGATGCCTCGGTAAGTCAGTACATCCTTAGAGTATCCCCGCTTGATTGCAATATAAGCCACTAAATAACCCACGGCATTGAGCAGCCAAATAAATGACATGGTAAGCGCCTTAACTAATAAAGGTCCGATAAAAGGCAACATGGCAATTACGCCAAGCAACCATGAAATTAAACCAGTATAAAAACCAGCCAACACCGCACCTGTCGTTGCCAACTTGAGATCAACGTTATATCGATAGACTAAAAAAGCGGCCACTGCAAAGATAATGAGTATCGGTAGCATGCCCTTCCATCTACCACGTGTAGGTTTGGGTGTGGTCTTGCTATCAAAATCACGGTTATTAATTCGCTTTTTCAGCATCCAAACATTTTCTACAGCGTGACATTGGCCTTTCAAGCCGCCTTCTAATACTTCACTTGTTAACAAAGTTAAATCGTAGGTATGCTGATAATGTTGATGAAGCTCTTGATTGCTGATTGAAAATGGCGGACCTTGTTGCAAGCTTTGGTCATACTCAAAGGTAATGAGCAATTGTGTTGCACAATCAGTTATTTCAATTAAGTGCTGGCTATAACGTTGCCGCATGGCTAATGGTAAGGCAACATAGGCAGCTCTGTCATAGACCAAGTCGATGTGACCAATATTGGACTTTCTAAGTTGAAACACATCGCCCACATAGAGATCAATATTTGCCGCACTGTAATGAATCAGTGATGCTTGATGGGTAATAGAAGGTGTTAACTGCAGTTCAGCAAATAATTGCTTCACCGCAATTTCACTCAACTCAACTCCAACAACCCCATGCCCCTTATCTAATAACCAATGAATATCTAGCGTCTTACCACACAAAGGCACAAATACACGTCCCGCTTTTGGTAAAGCGAGTTTAGCAAAATGATTAACTAGCAAATGATTGGTTTTATCTTTGTGAAACCCAATCACATTGTCTTCCCATTTTTTATACCAGAAGTCTGGTTCCATAAGACTTTCCACTCAGGGCAACAAGTCCCTATTTTACCTAAAATAAAAGCCGCTAATGCGGCTTTTATGCATGATGCCCGACAATAGCGCTAGTGAATTTGAATCACATTAACCTTTGGCTCACTGATCATTTCTTTAAGAGGCGGGGCAAAGTCAGTTAAGTTAATACCTTTGACTGCTTGTTTATATTCGTCCATATTCGGAGTGCGTCCAAGAATTGCTGACAACACCACAACAGGAGTAGAGGCTAAGAGTGATTCTCCTTTCTTATCCTCAGAATCTTCTACCACACGACCTTGGAAAAGGCGTGTTGATGTCGCCATCACTGTATCCCCTTTTTCCGCTTTTTCCTGATTGCCCATACATAAATTACAGCCCGGACGCTCAAGATACATCATGTTTTGGTATTTGGTACGAGCTTCCTGTTTCGGTGCAATATCATCAAACTCAAAACCTGCATATTTGGTCAAAATATCCCAGTCGCCTTCTGCTTTCAGTTCATCGACAATATTGTAGGTTGGCGGTGCAATCACAAGCGGTGCTTTAAACTCGACCTGACCATTTGCCTTTTCAAGGTTTTGCAGCATTTGTGAAATAATCTTCATATCCCCTTTGTGCACCATGCAAGAACCAACAAAAGCCAGATCGACTTTTTTATCGCCGCCATAGTAAGAAACTGGACGAATCGTGTCATGGGTATAGCGTTTAGAAATATCTTCGTTGTAGACATCTGGGTCTGCAATCATCGGCTCATTGATTTGATCCAAATCCACCACCAGCTCAGCAGCGTATTTAGCATGGTGATCTGGCGCCAAAGCAGGCTTTTCACCTGACTTAATTTCGGCAATCCGCTGATCAGCCAGCGCAATCAATCCAGCTAACACATTGTGAGTATTATCCATCCCTTTATCAATCATCTTTTGAATGCGAGTTTTGGATAATATTAATGACTGAATTAACGTATCGTCTTGTGAAATACAAATCGAGGCCTTGGCTTTCATTTCAGCCGTCCAGTCGGTAAATGTAAAGGCTTGATCCGCTAGCAGGGTACCAATATGCACTTCAATAATTCGCCCCTGAAACACATTATCACCAAAGGTTTTTAACATCTGTGATTGGGTAGCATGCACCACATCCCGAAAGTCCATATACGACTTCATCTGACCTTTAAACGTCACTTTCACCGATTCAGGAATGGGCATGTTCGCCTCACCTGTAGCCAGCGCTAACGCAACCGTACCTGAGTCAGCGCCAAAGGCAACACCTTTTGACATTCTAGTATGCGAGTCACCACCAATAATAATCGACCAGTCATCAACCGTAATATCATTCAATACTTTATGAATCACATCGGTCATTGGTGGGTAATTTCCATTAGGATCACGCGCGGTAATCAAACCAAAGTCATTCATAAATTTCATCAGTTTGGGAATATTGACTTGTGCTTTCTTATCCCAAACCGATGCCGTATGACATCCAGATTGATAAGCACCATCAACAGTAGGCGAAATCACAGTTGCTGCCATGGATTCTAATTCTTGTGATGTCATCAAACCCGTTGTGTCTTGCGAACCAACAATATTTACTTTTACACGCACATCAGAGCCCGCATGCAAAGGAACCGCTGAGCTAACACCTACAGCATTATTGTTGAAGATTTTTTCAACCGCAGTGAGTCCTTGGTTGGGATGAGCGATTTCTTTAGAAGGCGCGTAAACCGACTGCAGTTTGACGGCCAAAATCTCAGCAGCAATGGTTTGTAGCTTCTTACCAAACACAATGGCATAAGAGCCTCCAGCTTTCATAAACTCCACTTTTTGCGGCGTAAAGGCTGAGGCTATATCAACCAGTGCCTGCTTGCCCTTATACAGCTTTTTCTCTTTTGTATTAATCGTTAATACCGTGCCTGTATCGACTGAATAAGCCTGCTCCAAGACAGGCTCTCCATTTTGATCAAGCACCGTATTGCCTGCTGCATCAGTCTTTTTCACCCAGTTTTTCAGATCTAATCCAATACCCCCTGTCACATCAACTGTCGTTAAAAAGATGGGTGAAATACCATTGGTACCCGCAACAACAGGTGCGAAGTTCACAAACGGCACATACGGACTAGCTGGCTCACCCGCCCATAAAGCAACATTATTCACACCAGACATGCGAGAGGACCCCACACCCATGGTGCCTTTTTCAGCAATCAACATGACTTTTTTATCTGGGTGCTGCGCTTTTAACGCCATGATTTCTTGCTGCGCTTTTGCTGAAATCATACATTTCCCATGCAACTCACGGTCAGCACGTGAGTGGGCTTGATTACCAGGAGAAAGCAAATCCGTCGAAATATCACCAACACCAGCGACATAGGTGACGACTTTAATTTCTGTTGGAATATCAGGCAATCGTGTGAAAAACTCACCTTTGGCGTAACTAGCTAAAATAGCTTTGGCAATCGGATTGCCAGCTTGATAGGCCGCCTTTAATCGATTGGTATCGGCTTCGTATAAAAATACCTGTGTTTTCAACACCTCTGCTGCAGGTGTCGCCTCAGACGCTTTGTCTGATAAAGCTAAGTCTAGTAATACGTTAACCGAAGGCCCACCTTTCATATGTGATAACAGCTCAAATGCAAAGCTGGGCACAATTTCTTTAACGATCGACTCACCCTGAATAATCGCTTTTAAAAACGCAGATTTGACAACGGCAGCACTGGTAGTGCCAGGCAAAGTATTATAGATAAAAAATTTCAGCGAATCTTCACGGTGCTCATTGGTGGGGTCTTTAATCTGCGCAATGATTTCACTAAGCAGTGCCGCAGAATCAATCGGTTTTGGATTTAAGCCTTCACTTTTTCGAACTTCTATTTCATCTAAGTATTGTTGATATAAACTCATTGTCATGCCTCGGTTTTAATATGGATTTTGTCTATTACGATCTTTGATTATTCTGTCATTATGGATAACGGTTGATGCGACTGGAAAATTTATTCGGTCAATTCTTTAGCAAAAGAGGTGCCACAGCTGGTCGTATTTGCAGCCACTTCCCATCGGTCTAACAATGCTTTTTGATAGCCGACGCCGTGCTTTAACTCCAAAAAAGCACGCACTTCGAAGACATCTGCAAAACCATTTCGATCAGTATCCATTTTGGCTATATTGTCCTCTACACTAGGGCCAGCATATTGGCCTTTAGCGTCCGTTAAATAATCCAACAGCTCAACAGCACTCGCGGATGAGCGTCCGATCAGTAAAGCAAACGGCAGTATTAATTTCACTAAGTTGGTCATGTTTTCACCTCTGTTCATACTAACATTTCAACCAAGATTAATCCATTTAACTCGAAGTAAATGTGCCCAAAGACACATGGCTATTCGCTCAATCCATTGACTGAATATGGACAGTCTTTTGCTTGCCAGTTTTTTTCGCAATTTTATCTTTCCAGTAGGCTGGCCCAGTAGTATGCACTGAATCACCACTCGCACTCACTGCAACCGTAACGGGCATATCTACAACATCAAACGCATAAATCGCTTCCATACCTAAATCTTCAAACGCAAGCACTTTAGCATGCTTAATGGCTTTACTGACTAAGTAAGCGGCACCGCCAACAGCCATTAAATAAACAGACGCATGTTTTGCAATCGACTGTATGGTAGCTTCACCTCGCTCAGCTTTTCCAATAGAACCTAACAAGCCTGTATCCAACATCATATCGCTATAGTGGTCCATTCTAGTCGAAGTAGTCGGGCCAGCTGGACCAACCGCTTCGTCGCCAACTGCATCAACAGGTCCGACGTAATAAATAAAGCGATTCGTAAAATCTACTGGCAAGTTTTTGCCATCTGCAATCAACTCTGCAATTCGTTTGTGCGCAGCATCCCTACCTGTTAATAATTGACCACTCAGCAATAATGTCTCACCCGCCTGCCATGTTTGCGTTTCTGCTTTAGTCACCGTATTCAAATCAACACGTTTTGCCTCAGCACTTGGTGCCCAACTCACCTTGGGATAGTCTTCTAAATTCGGTGGCACTAGTTCAGGCACACCTGTTCCATCTAGTTCAAAATCCACATGTCGCGTCGCAGCGCAATTGGGAATAATCGCCACAGGTAAACTGGCGGCATGAGTTGGATAATCCAATATTTTCACATCTAGCACCGTGGTTAAACCACCCAAACCTTGCGCGCCTATCCCTAAATTATTGACTTTCTCGTAAAGCTCTAATCGCAATTCCTCAATTCGGTTAGTTGCGCCTTTTGCTTTCAATTCATGTAAATCAATTGGCTGCATCAGCGAGGCTTTGGCCATTAACATGGCTTTTTCTGCACTGCCACCAATCCCGATACCCAACATACCAGGAGGACACCAACCCGCGCCCATTTGAGGCACCACTGTTAACACCCAATCCACAATACTCTCATTAGGATTGAGCATCGCCAATTTGGCTTTATTCTCGGAACCGCCACCTTTGGCTGCGATTTTGACTGCAACCTTATCGCCTGCAACCAAACTAACATGCACCACTGCTGGCGTATTATCACCCGTATTGGTGCGCTTCCCAGCAGGATTATTCACAATAGAAGCGCGTAACTTATTCTCTGGCAATAAATAAGCACGACGCACACCTGCATTCACCATTTGCGTGATGTCCATATTGGCACTTTCAACGTCAGAACCCCATTGCACATCCATCCCCACTTCAACAAACGCAACAACAATGCCAGTATCTTGGCAAATAGGTCGTTTGCCTTCAGCACACATTTTGGAATTTGTTAAAATTTGTGCAATTGCATCCTTGGCTGCAGGGGAGTCTTCAAGTTCGTACGCATTCCCTAAGGCTTGAAGATAGTCTTTTGGATGATAGTAAGAAATGTATTGCAACGCATCTGCAATACTCTGGATAAAATCTGATTTTTGTATGATAGTCATCTTGAAGAGCGCACAGTTGCAATATTAGGGCTTATATCTTTGCGTAAGATTTTACCATTTTTTGTACGGGGAAAATCGTTGGCAAAATACACAGTTTTAGGCGCTTTATAAGCGGCCAAATGTTGCTTACCATATGCCAATAACGCATCAGGGCTTGATTGTGCATCGTGTTTTAAGATCACATAAATGACCACTAGCAATTTATCTTTTTCAATTTCCTCACCAATTGCTGCGCAATCAGCGACATCAGGATGTCCTTTATAAACACGCTCAATTTCATAAGGTGAAACGCGATAGCCAAAACTTTTGATAATGTCATCTTTACGACCTAAAAACCAAATATAACCGTCCTCATCGTATTTAGCATAATCGCCAGTAAAGAAATAGCCATCATGTTTATATTTTGCCGTTTCTTCTGGCAAGTTCCAATAATTTAAAAACACGCCAGGATCATCCAATGGCACACTAATCATACCCTCAACTCCAGCTTCAACCTCTTGCAAGGTGTCTGGATTAAGTAATCGAATGTGATGACCAGGTTGTGGAAACCCCGCAGAACCAGGACGAATAGGACGATATTGACTTTGACTCAAGTAATATGAAAACTCACTCATGCCAACCGCTTCATAAATATCTAAATGAAAGCGTGATTTCCATTGACTTAATACTTCATCTGACAAGTGCTCCCCTGCACTCATGTAGTGGCATAAACTCGGAATATCCGCCTTTGTCGCTTCAGTTTTTTGTAAAATTTGACGGTAAATGGTTGGCACACCAATAAAAATAGTCGCTTGGTGCTTGCTAATCAAATCCAACCAAGTATGGGCGCTATTTTTACCTTCATACACAATCACTGTTTTACCTAAATACAATGGGTCCATCAAACCTGAACCGAGTACATATGTCCAATTAAATTTGCCCGAATGGACAATGCGATCTGTTTTCTGAGTATAGTTAAACCAATACTGTGCAGCTGGTTGACGTCCAAGCAACGCACGGTGAGCATGTAGTACACCTTTGGGATATCCAGTTGTACCTGAGGTATAAACCAGGTATGCAGGATCCTCGGCTTTACTTTCATAAGGCGCGTCAAAACGTGCAATCGCAGACAAAGCGCTTGAAAGACTCTGCACATGCAAGCGTTCATGCGTATTACCCACTGGGCTGGTATCAGCCATCTGTGAGAGCAATATATGCGACAAGTTTGGCGTTTGGTTTAAATTTTCCAGCATTGCATTTTCCATAGCAACCCAAGCTTTGGCATCAGTAACTAATACGCTGGCGCCAGAATCTTTAGCTAAATAAGCCACTTCCTCTGCGGTCAATAAGGTAGATGTTGGCACCGCTATCGCCCCCATTTTCATCGCCCCTAGAAAAGCGATTGGATAATCTAAGCTGTTTGGTAATCGCACTAGAACACGGTCACCTACTTTTACATTAAGTTGACGCAATAATTGAGCAAATTGATTGGTTTGATGAGCGAGCTCAGCAAAGGTCATTTGCGATGTGCCAAGCACCTCATCTTCAACGATCATAGCAATATGATCGGCCGCTGGTGTTCCTAAATGGCGATCACTGCAGGCTACACCAATATTAAAGTTTGTCGGAATATCCCACTGCCAGTCTGCAAATTTTTCGAACATTATAAAAGTACTCCATATGGCCAGTTTTGTCTTACTACTTGCTCTGGCAGTTGTTCCAATACATAAACAGCAAAATCCATGTCTTCGGCAGTCAGTGAGCGCAAGGCATGTGCACGAAGCAAAGTCTGTAATGCTTTACCAAACATTGGCGGATCTAACATTTCGCCTTCAAATTTAATCGCACCACCTTGTAGTGCGTCCGCCTCAATCGCCGCTTTTAAAATAGCCACCTTTTTCTTAATATCCACGGGTGATGGGGTATAAGCGGTTTTACATAGGTGAATATGTCCTGGATGAATCACTTGCTTCCCAGTCAACCCCATAGCAGCTTCTTGGCACGCATGTTTATAAACGATGCGAGATTCATCATCGCCATGTAAGTCCAACCAACGCCTAACGTCTTGTGGCTCAAGATATTTCTCAGGCATGATATTGGCGCCAATTAAGGTTTCCACACCACCAATCACGCCTTTACCTGCAATACGTGCTTCAAACATCAGCTGATTCATGTAGAATTTCAACTCTTCAATCCAATCCGTTGGTGTGATATGAATTCCCATCGCTTTTGAGAAGTCATGAATACCAAAAACCACATGCTTCACCGCTTTATATTGCATCAGTTCAGGTGCAATTTTGAGTGACTTGGGGTGCTCAATAATCGGCTGGATAGTAATGTTGGGATTAATATCCAACAGTAAACTAGATAAATCCCTCACCTCAGCCGCACCATAGACCTCCCCTGCTTTAGCCAACATGATGACATCAACATAATCTCCCATGTCTCGGACAAGTTGCATATCAAGTTCGTATTCATCGGTACGGAAAGAATTAACGCGCAGGGCAATGGTGACGCGTGGGTTCACCTTACGTAAAGCTTTGAGTTCTTGACGAAGCAAATCGCGACTCATCTCTTTTTGACGGCATCCATCTTCCAAGTCAAAAATAAGCGTATGGGCGATAGTATAGTGCGCATGTCTGACCAATCTGGCCGCCGCTTGGTCCATATCCTCATAAATACCCAAACTTGGGGCATATTTTACGGGTGGATAATACAGCTGAATACCAGGCCAGTAATCACCCAAACTGGTATTGCCTTTTCTCTTTTTATCACGCATAAAACACTCTCTTTAGTTATTGATTGATGATGAAGGTCGGCAACTTTAAACCGATTGCATATGGTGCAGTTTATCGATAATGGATTGTTGAGACTCACTTTTTAAATGTAGATTTTTCATACCAAGCACCTGCCATAGCTCGTGATCGGACATGGCTAAAAACGTATCAAATGCCGCTAATTCGTTTAATGTCAGTTGAGTAAAATACTGACTAACAAATTGTTGTAAAATAATATCGAGTTCCAACATACCTCTTCTACAGCGCCAAGCAAGACGTCTTTGTTCTGCCGCTTGAATACTTTCAGCATTAATCATTTTTATCCTACCTTAATGCCAAATATCTTTTTGGCTGGTTTATCTTGATTATTCACTGTTGCGCCAGCAATTTTCAAATCTTTAATCGCAACAATCGCTGCATTGGGACTTAATTTTTTAGGACATACTTCTACGCAATTCATGATGTTATGGCAACGATACAATCGGTAAGGATCTTCTAAATTCTCTAATCGCTCAGCTTGTGCTTGATCCCGAGAGTCCACAATAAAACGGTATGCTTGCAATAAAGCAGCTGGCCCGACAAATTTATCTGGATTCCACCAAAAGCTTGGGCATGACGTTGTGCACGCACCACACAAAATACACTCATACAAGCCATCCAACTTTGCTCTATCTTCTGGACTTTGTAAACGCTCAGTTTCAGGTAAAGGATCGTCATTTTTAAGATAAGGATCAACTGAATTAAAGTGCTCATAAAACTGCGTCATATCCACTACAAGGTCTCGGATAACGGGCAAACCTGGTAAAGGTCTAACCACAACTGGTTCGGTTAAATCGGCAATTCTTGTAATGCAAGCTAAACCATTTTTGCCATTAATGTTAACCGCGTCACTTCCACAAATTCCTTCACGACACGATTTACGTAAGCTCATGGAATCATCTTGATGCTTCACGCGCAACAAAGCATCCAATAACATATTATCGCCCTCTTGCAACGCAACATCATAATCTTGCATATATGGCTTTTCATCGACATCTGGGTCAAATCGATAAATGGATAGTTTCATATCAGTAAACTCTCGCTTTAGGTTCAAAGGATGCCACCGTGAGTGGTTTTAAACGAACGGCTTTGTAGCTTATTTTTTGACCATGTTTGTAGTACAGGGAATGGGTGAGCCAGTTTTTATCGTCGCGTAACTCATAATCTTCGCGCGCATGTGCGCCACGACTTTCTTTACGGTGATGGGCAGTGTGCATAGTGGCTACCGCTACTTCAATCATATTATCCAATTCCAGCGCCTCAACTAGCGCCGTATTAAACACTTTGCTTTTATCTTTAATCACCAAATGTTCAACACGCTTAGCAATAGCATCAATTTCTGACACGCCTTTTTCTAACAAATCAGGAAAGCGAAATACGCCACAATGCGATTGCATTGTTTTACGCATATCAATGCGCGTTTGCATCATGTTCTCACCTTCGGCTTTGAAGAATCGATTGACTCTTTGCACTGTCGCATCTCCAACATCGGCTGGTAATGGTTGATGGGCGCTATTGCGCTTAACAAACTCAGCAATATGGTTACCTGCTTGTTTACCAAATACGACCAAATCTAACAATGAATTCGAGCCTAGACGGTTTGCACCGTGAACTGAAACACAGGCGCACTCACCGACAGCATAAAGACCATTGATGATTTTCTCTCCATCACCATCTGGTACGACCACTTGCCCATTCAGATTGGTTGGTATACCTCCCATCATATAATGGCAAGTTGGCACAACAGGAATCGGGTCTTTCACGGGATCAACATTAGCAAACGTTTTTGCAATTTCGCGAATACCAGGTAAACGTTGATCGATGATATCTTCGCCCAAATGATCCAGTTTTAAATACACCGCATTTTTATCTTGACCAACACCTCTACCTTCTTTAATCTCTGTCGCTGAAGCACGCGACACCACATCTCGACTCGCCAAATCTTTAGCCGTTGGTGCATAACGCTCCATAAAACGCTCACCCTCGCTATTGACCAGATAACCACCTTCTCCACGCACTCCCTCTGTAATCAGCACACCAGCATGCAACACACCCGTTGGATGAAATTGCCAAAATTCCATATCTTGCAGTGGAATACCCGCACGTGCCGCCATACCTAAACCATCACCTGTACACGCATACGCATTCGTACTAGCCTGAAAGATACGACCCGCACCCCCCGTCGCTAACAATGTGGTTTTTGCTTGAAAAAGATGAATCTCACCAGTTTCAATCTGCAAAGCCAGCACACCTAATACGTCACCCGCTGGATTTCGAATTAAATCTAGGGCGTACCACTCAATAAAAAATTCAGTTTTGGCTTTGACATTACGTTGGTACAAGGTGTGTAGCATGGCATGCCCAGTTCGGTCGGCCACGGCACAAGTCCGTGATATTTCTGATTCACCAAAGTTTTTGGTCATTCCACCAAAAGGCCGCTGAAAAATTTTACCGTTTTCTAGTCGGTCAAAAGGCATGCCAAAATGTTCTAGTTCAATAATGGCTTTTGCTGCATTCTTACACATGAATTCAATCGCATCTTGATCTCCCAAAAAGTCCGAGCCTTTGATGGTGTCATACATATGCCAAATCCATTTATCCTCTGCAACATTTCCCAGCGCCGCCGCGATACCGCCTTGTGCAGCCACTGTATGTGAACGAGTTGGAAACAATTTTGATAGCACCGCTACTTGCACGCCTGATTCAGCCAAGGCTAATGCCGCCCTCAAACCGGCGCCACCGCCGCCAACAATCACTGTATCAAACTGATGCTGTATTAATGCCATTTATAAACCCCAAAGTATCAATGAAAGCCAAACCACATAAGCGACCAACAACAAATCAACCAAGATTTGTAAATAAGTGCGTAAGGTTTGATTAAAAATATAATCACGCAATACATCGCGAACCCCTACCCAAGCATGCACGCTGAGACAGATAAAACATAACAAAGTCGCCAGACGAAATACCGTACTGCCAGCAAATACACGCCAAGCAGCATAGTCGCTTGGTTGTAGCATCAATAGTGCAATAATTAATAACACCACATAAGCCGCCATCACTACGGCTGTTATCCGTTGCGACAACCAGACACGCATACCAGGATACTTGTTTGTTAATAGCGCGAACATCAAAAAATACTCCAGGCAAAAAGCACCACTGATAAACCAACTAATATCAACACCACACGACCAGTAAAACGTGACTTCTGTAATGTCGTCATCCAATGGACATCTTGTAATAAATGCCTTATGCCAGCATAAAAGTGATGAAAAAACGCCCATGAACACGCAATTAACAACAGCTTAACAAAGGCATGATTGAACATTTGGCTAACAGCTTGATATCCTGTCGCGGAGATCAAAGACTGTTGCAACAAGGACAACATAAACGGTAATAACAAAAATAAAGCCACACCAGAAGCGCGATGCAAGATGGACACCAGTGCGTTAATAGGCAACTTAATGGTGAACAAATTTAAATTTTTAGGTCGATTGTTAGGCGATTGCTTTTGCATATTTACACTTTCGCCGCATTGGCCACCGCTGTTGATATTTTATCTAACAGCCGCCGATCAAATGGTTTAGGGATAATATAGTCTTTACCAAATGTTAATGTGTTTAAACCATACGCCGCCAGCACATCAGCTGGCACAGGCTCACGTGCCAATTCGCTCAGTGCATGTGCGGCTGCTATTTTCATGGCTTCCGTAATTTGTGTGGCCTTTGCATTTAAAGCACCTTTAAATAAATAAGGAAAACACAAGGCATTATTCACTTGATTAGGAAAATCACTACGACCCGTTGCCATCAAAATGTCATCTCTAATCGCATGTGCCACACTCGGTAAAATTTCTGGATCTGGGTTGGCTAACGCAAAAATAATTGGATTCTTTGCCATCCGCTTAACTAATGCCGCATCTAGGGCATTCTTGGCCGAAACGCCGATAAACACATCGGCGTCATGCATTACATCCGCCAATGTGTTCGCATGGGAAGGCGCAACAGCTAGCACGCGATTATTATCATGTAAGTCTTGACGGTTTGTATCTAATACACCAGAACGATCAACCATCGTAATATGGGTTGCGCCC
>Ga0129324_10000850_pt1 | contig 21116 bp, 9 predicted proteins | sample CPBDNA_7_FD_96879 | JGI IMG/M metagenome (GOLD analysis project Ga0129324, IMG submission 96879) | Freshwater to marine salinity gradient microbial communities from Chesapeake Bay, USA - CPBay_Spr_15_0.2_DNA | ecosystem: Environmental > Aquatic > Marine > Coastal | place: USA: Chesapeake Bay... | reverse complement strand
ATTGGCAGTAAAGTCCAAATCGCTCCAACGATAGGTTTGTCTTCCCCATATCAATGAACGACCTCCGACTTGTGTCCCTCTTATCCAATCAAAAGGTTTTATTTCATCATAATCATGCTTGGAATCTTTATTGTAAAAATGTTTGTTGCCTTCCCAAACTCCCCATCTTTTTTGTTTATCGTAGTCTTTTAAGTCCTCTTGTGTGGTTTTTCCGCTGTGGGGCATGTCCCAAGGATCCAAGTGCATGGTGGGATAATCCTCAACATGTTTTACCATTCTACCTCTTTCTAAAACCAATGTTTTTAAGCCGTTTTCACAAAGTTCTTTTGCAGCCCATCCGCCACTGATTCCTGTTCCAACGACGATTGCATCATATGTGTTTTTCATAGATTGAATTATTGATTCTCATTTTTTTTATTTAAATATATAATAATGAATAGATCTTTCATTTGTTTTGAAGGAAAATTCATACAGCAATTATTTGTATTTCTACCCTAAATTTATTTCTCTTTAGTGCTAACCGTGCACCTTCACAATACTTTCTGAGTAGTTCAAATTTTCATATCGTCAATTATTAACTACATTTTAAGTTCCAAATCTTATAAAATTATGAAAAAATTCATCTTCTGTTGTATTTGTCTATCAAGCTTTTTAGTCACTTTTTTAACTTATGCTCAAAACAACATCCAGGGCTCTGTGTTAGATGCAGAAGGATACCCTCTTTATGGTGCAAGTATTATAATTGAGAACACTTCGCAAGGAACTACCACAGATCAAAATGGAGAATTTAGTATGATGACTACTGCTTCATTTCCGTTTAATATTGTTGTGTCATTTATTGGATATAAGTCCCAAATCTATGAGGTTCTTGATCATAATTTTAACAAAATATCCCTAGCTCCTGGAAATGAATTTGATGAAATTATTGTTTCTGCCTCAAGAAGGGCTGAAAAACTTCAAGAAGCTCCTGCTGCGGTATCTGTCATTACGGCTAAGGACGTTGCCCTGTCTGGAGGATCGATTTCGCCACTTAGAGCCTTGATCAACACACCAGGAGTTGAGTTGCAACAACAAACAGGCCAGCGTATAAATATAGCACTAAGGGGCAGCAGTGGGATTTTTTCCACCGGAGTATTTCCCCTACTTGATTATCGCTCATTGATTTCTCCAGGGTTAGAGTATTTTGATTCTCAAAACTCACCATTAAATACAATCGATCTAGAACGAATTGAAGTTGTTTTAGGTCCAGGGTCTGCTTTATATGGACCAGATGTGACTACAGGAGTAGTCCATTTTATTTCAAAAGACCCTTTCAGGCACCCTGGAACCACAATGGAATGGATTTATGGAGAAAGAAATACTTTTAAAAATGCATTCAGACACGCAGGTCACAACGAAAAAGAGACCTTTGGTTATAAATTAAACCTTAGGTATGGGAGTGGTAGAGATTTTACAATTGATCCCAACGACCCTGAGGACAAAAAAATTATTGATTTATTCAAGACTTCCGTAAATCGATCACAGATTACAAGCCAAGGGAATGTAGATACAGACAAACAAGGAATAAAACTATTCGATATTCCTCAAGAACAGAAAGAAGAATATTGGGCTGCCGCTGCAAATGCTTCACTCTATTTTCGTCCAAAACAAGGAATGGAAATTGTTACCTCCGGAGGATGGAACTCTGGGAATGCTATTTTTTACAATGACCTGGGAGAAGGTCAAGTTTATGGGAATGAATATTGGGCTCAAGCGCGATTCAAGTATAAGGGATGGTTTGCTCAATCCTATTATATTCTAAATGATGGAGGAAACGATAAGAATCCAACATATCTTAACCGTACTGGAAATATAGTTCCATTAAAAAGAGGACATTATGAAGGTCAGATTCAATATAATTTTGATTTTAAAGAATTTTTAAATTCAGAATGGACTGTAGGAGTTGATTATAGAGATGCAACGGCAGAAACACAAAACCATGTTTATGGGCGGAATGAAAACGATGATGATTACATCATTTTAGGAGGATACGCCCAAGGGAAGTTCAAGCTAGGTTCAAAATTAGATTTATTTCTTGCAGGACGTTATGATGGGTACAACTTTACCGATGAAAAAACCTTTTCTCCGCGTGCCGCGATCGTTTTTAAGCCAAACAAAAATCATAACTTTAGATTGACCTTTAACAAAGCAGCAAACCCAATTCCTGCATCTGATATTTACTTTGATTTACCCGTCCAAACCTATCCAGGAGTTTTAGATGTCTGGGTACTGGGAGCCAAGAATCCTTATTCGTTTGGTGCAAACCCTCAAATTGATTGGCTTATACCCGATGTCCCAAATACACCTTTTGCTGCAGGTTTTCCACTTGCTGCCGCATTTCAGGTTGTGAATGGTGATGTTTTAGCGGGTATAGAGGGAGAGTTAAGTAAAAACCCTCAACTTGCGTCACTAATTCCCTTGGTTCAGGGAGTACTTCAGAATGCTGTTCCTCAAGGCTTTGCCTCTGTAAATAGCATTAATGAAGCTGGAGAACCATTATTGCCAGAGAATGGACAAGGAAATTTGATTTCTTTTCTTACCTCCTATGAACTTGGTTATAAGGGATTGATCGGAGATCGATTTGCTTTTGGAGTTAATATTTATCATTTAAGAAATAAGGGCGGTGCAGGATTTCAACAAATTTCACCAATAATCAATATTGCTAATCTGGGCTCCGAATTAGCCGATGCCGTCACTGACTTAGCAATCCCTCAACTGGAACAAGGGTTGATTAATATGGGATTAGACTCCGCAACTGCAGCAGCGACAGTCGCTGGTTTGGCTCCTGAATTGAATGCTGCTTATCAACTTGGGGGACAAGGATTTATTAATGCACTCCAAAGTGCTGGACTCCCATTTCACGGAGTTGTTGCTGCAGAGCAAAGTCCAGACCGAGAAGCTGCAAATTTGCTTTTTGGATATTTATCAAGAGATCCTAATCGTGTAAGTGAAGACTGGGGAGCTGAAGCTCATACTAAGTTTTTACTTACAGATGATTTGGTTTTTAATGCAAATTACACTTGGTTTCAACTTTCTGATGGCGAACCAGGGGATTTAAATTTTCCTCAAAATAAAGTTAGGGTTGGGCTACAATACAGTCCAGCAGGTAAGTTTAATGCCGCATTAAATTATCAGTGGGATCAAGGTTATAAATCAAATAATGCTAATTATGTTGGGAAAATTGATGCTAAATCTTTAGTTGACATAACACTTGGGTATCAACTTAGTAATGTTGTTAAGTTTCAACTTTCCGCTACGAATCTGTTCAACAACGAATTTAGAGCACTTCCTGGGTTTCCGAGAATTGGTAGAATTATTTCAGGAAGATTATTATTTAATTTTAATTAAAAACGCTTTTGACCTGAGAATTCCATGGCTTCTCCCTTTCCAAATCCGTAGCTGAATCCTAGAACAACAAATCTACCTCGTGCATAATAATTGTAGGTTGAAAAATCATTTTGAATGTTTGTTCTTTCTCGTATGTTTGAGGCAAAAAGGTCTCTTATGCTTAGGTTAAGAACTCCTTTTCCTTTAATGATTTTTTGTCTTGCCCCTAGGTCTAAAAATAAATTATCAGCGCTATTACTCTGAAGACTCTTGGTTTTTGACAAGTATTGAATAGTTGTTTCAAGATCTAAATTTTTTGATGCTTTATATTTAGTCATAAACTTAGACCTAAATTGATCTGCATCAAAATCAAAAGAGCTGGATTCAAAGCTACCTTTGCGTTTAAAATATCCGTAATTAAAATCTCCATTGAGGGTGAATTTTTCATTCAAACTAACTTTTCCATTCCACTCGATACCCGTTGAGCGCTTGGTTCCTAAATTATTGGGACTGGTTGTGTTTATTCCATTTTGAAAATCAGAAATGTATTCAATTACATCATTGGTAAACAATTGATAAACACTCATGTTCATCGAGAATCCTCCGGTAGTAAATATGCTAGTGATTTCGTAAGAGTCAGAATATTCGGGTCGTAAATCTGGATTTCCTCTTCGGATACTATAGGTATTTCGAATATTGAAAAAAGGGTTCAGGCTCCAAAGTCCAGGTCTGTTAATTCTTCTAGAGTAACCAACTTGAATAGAAACTCCTTCTGCAATTTTTAAGGAGCTATGGAACGTGGGAAAAAGGTCGTTAAAGTTTTGATCACTTTTAGTTCCATCATTTAATAAAAGAATATTCAATTTAGTTCCTTCTGATCTCAAGCCAAACATCACTCCCCATTTGTCTGATTCGTAAGCCAGCGTACCATAAACGCCAAGGACCTTTTGATCGTATTCAAACACATTGGTTAAGCCATCATCTTGTACCCAAACCCCGCCTGTAAAATCACGCACACTATAATCATTGCTAATGTCATTGATTAGATAATTTATGCCAGTCTCTCCCGTCCATTCTTCATTAAAAGGTTTGGTGTAGTCCAGTTTAAAAGTATATTTCGATTCTTCAAACTTGGTGTCGGTTTCTTGATTTTGAAAAGGATTGATACCTGAGATTGCGGTATTGTAAAATTCAGAAGATTGATCTTTACTAAAAAGGTTTCCTGTAGCACTTAACAATAAATCATGGTCTTCATTGTCCTCAAAATCTTTCTTATAAATGAACTCATATTGAAATTTAGGATTGGTGGCTTCGGTCACTTCTTCTCTGTTCCAGTAGGATGTTAATACGTCTTCAGCATCATATATTCTAACATCGATGTCAGAGGGTTGATCTTCAATCTCATAAGCGTAGTGGCCTGTTAGGGTGATTACATTGTTCTCATTTATGTGATAATCTGTTCCCAAAATTACATTAATGAATTCTTCATTTCTATTCTCATTTCCTTCAGTGAAAGTTGAAATATTATTGATCAAATCCCTGTTAATGACCTTTTGTCTGCTGGGTTGCTCGCGATATCCATATCCCAATTGGCTGAACAGATTAAACTTTTCAGTTCGTCGGTTCAGGCTCAGACCCAAGCTGTGATTGTCGGGGACTCCCGTATTCAACGTAATCGATCCATTGATGCCTTCACGATCGTCTTTTTTAATGATAATATTTATTATACCTGCAGTTCCAGAAGCATCATACTTGGCAGAAGGGTTGGTGATGACCTCAATTTTATCGATCATTTCAGCAGTTATCGTTCCTAATGCATTTCCTTGGTCACTTGCCAAAACGGAAGGTTTCCCGTTGATTAAAATTTGAACACCACTGTTTCCTCTCAAACTGATGTCTCCTTCAATATTTACATTTACAGAAGGAACATTATTTAACACTTCCAGTGCACTAGCACCCGTACTGCTTAGATCTTTTCCTACATTAAAAACTCTTTTATCGAGTTTAAATTCGGTTTGAGACCGTTCGGCTCTTACTTCAACTTCTTCTAAGCTTTGGCTGTCTTCTCCAAGTGTGATGACACCTAAATCAATGACACCATTGTTAATTTTAAAATCCTCATATCGAACTGTTTTAAAACCGATAAAACTAATCTCTACGTAAAAATCAATATTGTCGGTTGTCAATCGGAATGAACCATCGTCTAATGAGGTTGAACCACTCAGAGGTTGCTGTGACAATTTATCTCCAATTAGGATGGTTGCAAACGCTATGGGTTGTGAGGATAACTTTTCAACCACGCTTCCTTTTATCACTAAATTTTTGTTTTGAGAAACCAGTGATGTACAACTCAAAAGCAAGCTTATTAATATAGTATTTTTCATTAAGTTTTTAAAAGGACTTAGACAAAACAAAAATATAAAGGTTTAATTTATATCTCTAAGAAAAGTAGTTGAATATAATTCAACACCTCTAAAACAAGGCTGATCAAAAACTGTTACTTCCTGCTGATCATCAAAGTCTTGCAAAGCTATTAAAAAAAAAAGCATATCATACAGCCTATATTGAAGAATAAGCAAAAAGTGGTGTTTTGTTTAGTTTGATGCTCTGCTGAGGTCCACCACATGGATCTTATGAAATTGCCCCAAAAGAGTTTCGAGATTTATATAAAAATACCGATATACAGTTAAGGCCAAATATTCCAGATAAATTATCTAAAAAGGCAAAAAAATAATCAAAGGATATTATGCACATTGCTCGGCGCTTGATGGTTATATCAAACGCGACAGTATCATATAAAAACTAGGGGAAAATTTTTGATGATGTATTAATTTTAGAGGCAACAATACCTGCAAGAAACTGCTTGTTCTCGTCTACTTTGGAAATCTGAGAGGATTTTCGATTGGGTGTGTATTTGTAAAATTTATCACTAACCCATTAAAACACGTAAATGGTCGAGGTGGTAAAAAACAGTTCTTTTCTGAATCTTGTAAATGTTTTAAAACTGACACCCACGTATCCTACCGATCATTAATTTGATAGATTCCAACTTTTCATGATGGATTGAATCTATGGTAGATCAAAACTCATCTGAGTTTTTGGATTTACTAGATCCAAAACAAAAAAATTTATATGACCTTGTATGATTAATTTGACAAAGAATTGAGTGTTGATTCTTCTAAACGCTAAGGATTATTTTAGGAAGGAAATACATTTTTTTTCATCTGTAAGAATGATAAATGACGTATTGATTTTAGAATTATTTATCGTAAAAACCTGCCGAATAATTATGCATGGAAAAGAAAAATTTATAACAATAGATTGGTAGAACCAAAAGTAGACTTCATGTGATGTAAGATTAAGAAATATAATTACTGAAAATTGAATGTAAATATTATGATGTTTTTAGAGTATATTTAAAGAAATAATATTATAGTTAAACATATAAAAATAAATACTTAACAATGAACAAATCAATTTTCATTCTTGGCATCTTATTAATTGGTATTTTATTATTTTCTTTCTCGTATGTAAGCAAAGAAATCGAAAATGACTCACTTAACGTATTGGTTTTCAGTAAAACTGAAGGGTACAGGCATGATAACATCAAAATAGGTGTTGCGGGATTTAGAACATTAGCGGCCAAGAAAAGCTGGAAAATGACTACTACCGAGGATGCTTCTTATTTTAATAATAAATTCTTGTCAAAAGTTGATGTCGTTATTTTCTTTAATACAACTGGAGACGTTTTAAACAGCTCACAAGAAATTGCGCTTGAGGCGTTCATAAAAAATGGCGGTGGATTTTTAGGAATTCATGCTGCTGCTGATACAGAATATGATTGGCCATTCTATCAAGAACTGATTGCAGCTCATTTTGCAAGTCATCCTCGAACGCAACATGCCCGACTGATTGTTCATCAGGAAACGAATCACCCTGCGATTGGTCACTTGGGAAATGAATGGTTATTGAGGGATGAATGGTATTTTTTTAAGGAACCCCTTAAATCTCATGCAACTTTGTTGATGGAAGTAGATGACAGTTCTCTTTCAGGTAAAATTCCATTAATACAAGTACATCCGATTGCGTGGGCACATGAAAAGTTTGGTGGGAGAGCAATGTATACTGGAATTGGACATACTGCTGAACAGTTTTCAGATCCAGTTTATTTGGAACATATTACCCGAAGTATTGAATGGGTGGGTGAAAATGCTGTAAAAAAATAAACCTGTTTAATAATTAATGTATTCTTGAAAATTATCAAGATCCAATTATTAAACAGGTGATATTTTAAATCTTTAGGTTAAGATTTAAGAATCTTTATGAGCTGATTAAGCTACTCTAACGTTAATTGCGCTAGGTCCTTTGTCAGTTGATTCTAAATCATAACTAACTTTGTCACCTTCATTGATGTCATCAACTAGATTATTTGCGTGTACAAATACATCCTTTTCTCCTGAATCTGGAGTAATGAATCCAAAGCCTTTATTGTTGTTAAAAAATTTTACTGTTCCGTTATTCATCTTATATATTTTTATTAATAGAAGTGCGAAGATAGTGCTTTATAAGCTGTTAAGATGAAAAAAAATTAAATAAATGAATTTTTTTCAAATATTATGTAAATATCATCTTTATTTTAGATTGAAATCTTCGCCAATTAAAGTTTCCAATTAACCTAAGTTGGGTTAAGAAAGTGTAATGGTAATGCTTAATACATGGCTTCTTTAATTTTATAAAAATAAAAATTTAACGGAATAAAATAGGAGGGGAGCAAAAAAAAATAATGTAATTTCTTACAGTATTCTGGGGTTAAACGTTTGTAAGGCTTTTTATGTTTGTGTATCCATAATATCCAACAAAAGCCAAACAGATGGCCGGAAGTATAAATGAAAGGTTTATTTCAGGAATATACCCCAGCAGACTGAGATCATTAAAACCATCACCACCCAAATCTAGAATTGCTGCTTGCAGGATCGGCATTAGAGCACCTCCCACAATGGCCATAACCAAACCGGCTGAACCAATTTTGACTTCATCACCCATGTCTTTTAATGCAATACCATAAATTGTGGGGAACATGATGGACATAAATACAGAAATACCGACCAAAGAAAGGAGTCCCATCATACCGGGAAATATTACAGCTCCGATACTTGCCAAAGCCCCTCCAACTCCAAAGAACATTAAAACTTTTGGCGGATCAATGTTCTTCATCACAGCAGTGCCAATCCATCTACCTGTTAAAAACAAGACCATAGCTGCCACGTTATAATTGGTTGCCGTAATATTCCAACCAGTCACCTCGTTTAAATTGTCAACGTAATGGAAAATATAAGTCCAGCACATGATCTGAGAACCTACGCAAGCTGCTTGTGCGAGAACCCCCATTTTATAACTTTTATTTGTAAATAATTTTGACAATGAATTAGAGACACTCATAATATCTTGTGTATGTGTTTTCGGAATTTTAGTAAACACAATTATCGACATAATTATTAAAACCAATACGCCTAAACTTAAATAAGGAATACTAATTATGCTTAAATCATTTTCTCGTATTGCTGCCAATTCATTTAATGATAAAGCATTATAAGCTGTGGAAGAATAATCATCTGAACGGAGCGCAGATAAAACAAAAACTTGCGCAATAATCATTCCGGTTAATGAACCCACAGGATTAAAAGCTTGTGCCAAATTTAAACGTTGGGTAGCTGTTCGCTTATCTCCTAAAGCTAAAATCAAAGGGTTTGCGGTTGTTTCTAAAAACGCCAATCCACAGGTAATGACCCATAATGAAATTAAAAAAAAATTAAACTCTTCATAGATTGCTGCTGGGTAAAACAGAAAAGCACCTATTGCATAGAGCATTAAGCCTAAAATAATTCCAGATTTATAACTAAAGCGCCTAATGAATAGTGCAGCAGGAAATGCCATGAAAAAATATCCAAAATAAAATGCAAATTGTACTAAAGAGGATTGAATGTTTGATAATTCAGGCATTACTTTTTTAAATGCCGACACCATAGGATTAGTCAAATCATTAGCAATACCCCATAAAGCAAACAATGACGTGATAACAATAAAAGGAAATAATAACTCTTTTGTAACAATCGGAATACGTTCTTTTTTGCTCAAATCATATACTTTAAATATTACAAATATTATTTTTCTTAAAGAATAGAAGCTAATTTCCCTGTACTATCAGAAAAACTTTCTGCTTCGATATCCAATTTATTAAGCATACTTAAAAATAGATTAGATAAGCGCTCTTCTTTTTCACTGAATTTTGTATAAGCCCCGTGTTTTACTCCTAAATTAGAACCTCCAGCAAGAATTAATGGACAATTTCTAGCATTGTGAGTTGAGCTACACGCACTTCCATATAGAACAAGTGTGTTTTCCAATAACGAGCTGTCATCCACATCTTTAGTGTTTTTCATTTTATCCATAAAATAAGCAAATTGTTTTGCGTACCATTGATCCAAACGTCCCCAATCTCCCCAGTGGCCAGTAGTTTTGTCATGCGAAATTCTGTGATGTCCTTGAAGTCCAAGTGCCATTTTTGGAAAATTATCGCCAAATCCCATACCGTCTTCCCTTGCCATCATGTAAGTCATGACTCTTGTGGAGTCAGTTTGGAAGCCTAGAATCATTAAATCAATCATAGAGCGGACATAATCTTCAGGAGCAGTTGTTGGATCCACATCAAGGTTAATTAAACTTGCATCAAATTCTTCCATTGGTACATCTAACCATTTTTCATTTCTCTTTACCTGTTCCTCAACCAGATTTAGAGAACTCAAGTATTCCTCTAGTTTAGCTTTATCGTTTGCTCCTAAACGCTTTTGAAGGCTTTTACTGTCTTCTAAAACTAAATCAACAATCTTTTTGCCTTGGTGGATGCTTTTTCGCCTTTCATTAGTTGAAGCGCCTCCACTTGGAGAAAAATAGCGTTCAAAAATTTCACGTTGTCTGTGCTCTGATGGAAGAGGTTTTCCAGAGGAATTAAATGACAGGGTGGATGTTCTCGATTTGTAGCCCACACCTCCGTCTGTTGACAGTGAAAGCGAAGGGAAGCGAGTATATTGACTTAACTTTTCAGCAGCCACTTGGTCTACTGAAATACTGTTTTTATATTCACCACGTAAATCACCACCTGTTAACCAAGAATCTCCTGCCATGTGCCCTAGGACATTACGACTATAAGGGTGACTTAAGCCTCCTATAATTGACATGTCGCTTCGATAAGGAGATAAAGGGGATAATGATTTAGTTAATTTATAATCTGTTCCTTCTTCCATTGGAAACCAATTCCAATTTTTATGATAGGCACTTTCTTTTGGTGGTAATCCAACGCCATTTGGGAAGTATAAAAAACACAAACGCTTTGGAGGTAAAGGCGTTGCAAGTTTTGAATAACTACTCATTGCCATTCCTTCAAAATAAGGGAGCATACATGCCACGCCCAATCCTTTGATAAAGGTGCGACGGTCTAATTGCCAGGGTTTTCTACTCATATTCCAAATATTTTATTGTACCAAGTTTGTTTTTTTTTATAAAATGATGGGCTTAAAACGATCTGTTCTATGACCGTTTTAAAACGAAAATCATTATCAATGACCTCTGCTACAATGTTATTAATCTCTTCCTCATCAGCAAAACCAACATCACGGCCAACTGCATAAGCAAAAAGGTTTTCCACCAAAGACCTCGTAAATTCTTCTTTTTTTAGTTCTAAAATATAATCTTTAATTCCCTCTATTCCTTCAACTTCAGTCCCATCTGGTAATTTTGACTTTGAATCAATTGGCTTTTCTTTTGAGGTTAATTGATACCGTCCAACCGCATCATAATTTTCAAACACGACTCCAAAAGGATCAATTTTATGATGACAATCCAAACAAGAGGTTTTGTTTCTGTGCAAAAAGAGTTGTTCTTTTAGTGTCAGATTTTCAAAACCAGGGGTTTCTGGATCTAATTCGGGTACATTTGCTGGCGGTGGTGGAGGGTGGTCTCCTAGTATCTTTTCTTTTAACCACACAGCCCGTTTTATTGGATGCGCTTGAACACCATCTGAGTGTCCACTCAAAAAAGAGCCTTGTGAGAGCAAGCCACCTCTTTTCTCGTTTTCTGAGAGATTCACTGGACGAAATGCATTGCCTTTAACACCTTCAATCCCATAGAACTCGGCAAGATTCTGATTTAGCATGGCAAAATCTGAATCAATAAAATTCATAATACTCATGTTGTTTTTTAGTACATGATGGATAAAACTATAGGTCTCCTTAAACATATCTTCTTTTACAAAACGTGTAAAATCTTCATAAGATTCGACATCTGTATCCATGCTTTTGTGTCTGTCTAAACGCAACCATTCAAAGGCAAAGGAATTGACCATTTGAGTTATTTTGGGGCTATTGACCATGCGATCAATTTGTTCTGGCAATTGGCTATGTAAATCTCCACTTGAAGCTAAAGCTGTGAGAGTTAAATCTGGAGGCGAATTCCACAAAAAATAAGACAACTGAGAGGCCAAGTAAAATTCATCCTCTGATTTTTTTGATTCATCCGTTTCGGGCTCAAATATGTAAATAAAATTAGGAGAACATAGTACAGCGACTAAAACTTCTTTAATACCAACCTCATAACTTTCAAAATCTTTTTTAATGCTTCTCCAGAAATCCATATATCGATTTAATTCACCTGAATTAAGAGAACGTCTAAAAGCACTTTCTATAAAACGGGTCAGGATTTCTTCGGTATAAGCTTCAACATTGGTCTTGTTTGGTGAATCGAAAAATATATTTGTGTAACTTTTTGGCGGCCAAATAGGATGATAAGGTGCCTCAAATTCTACTGATTTTATAAGCAGTGGTGGCCCTTTAAAACGACTTTCTTTAACCAAATGATTATTCCATACCCCTACGGTTAAAATATTGGCCAAGTCTCCACTTACGTTGGCGCTTTCCAAAGGAATAGGGAAATTCTCTAATCTACCCTTAAATTCAAAAGTTTGATATTCCCCCAATGGCAACGTAACCTCTGGCGATTTTCCAAATGTTTTATAATCCATTCCATCATCTGTTCTTGTGCCCACAAACGCTTCAATTGATGGGTTAACTGATGTATATTTTGAATTGTCTCTTTCAGCTTCTTCTTTTAGTATCCCCGGTAATGGATCGTCTTCCGGCAAAGGAGTAATTACTATATGGCTAAATCCAACAAAAAACTTTCCACCGATGGAACCTTTATGTAGCCCTTCAGATAGATAGGCCAGTGTGACTGGTGTTGTGATCTTATCCTTGTTTTTTAATGCTTTATTCATGTGCAAACGTTCGCCAACTCTTCCCTCTTTGATTCCTTCAATAAGATTTATTTCATAAGAGGGCATCGCATCATCTGATACATACGGATGAACCAGATCTACCTGATATATTCCAGCTTTTGGTATATTGTAACTGAATTTTGTTTTTACATTATCTGCAACATTAATAGGCAATAACCAACGGTTGTTTTTTAAGATAAAATCTTTAGGTGTTTTTAGGTCATTAGCCGAGATATAAATAGCTTTTGAAGATTTTGGTGCAGGTTTTTTCTTTCTTAAGTCAATTAAACGCTCTACTGACATAGAATTATAACCTTTTGAAGCTTCTACTCTGAAAATGAAATCTCCTGTTCTAGGAAAATCTTCTTTAATTAATAGCTTTAAATTAGGAGACGGCCCTTGCCACGATTTAGGCGTTAATTCTTTGGCAGGCAGTGCCGAGTTTAATATCAGCCCTTCTTTCACGATAGTGTAGCGATTACTTGCAGAACCCCTCATGCCAATTCCTATCTTGTTCTTTAACATTGTTAAAGAATCATTTTCTTGGATTCTTGAATTTCGAATTGGCTTTCCCTGATGATTTAATATTTCTACCATTAAATCTTCATTACTTATTGGAGCGGTTTGATAACCTCTATATTCAGCACCGGTAGTTCCATCTCCGATCCCTTTCCCTAATGAAACCTTGTAACGTTTTGACTTTGGTCTATCTCCAAAAACAATGGCTTTATCCAAAGCTTCTCGAGCTATTTTTTGATAATAATCAATATGTAGTGCAGAGGTTTGAAGTACATTCCCATTATTGCTAAATCCTAATTTTGATTTTCCATCATCAGGTAAAACATCTCCAAAGTTTACAAAAACACCGAGCAATTCATTTAAGGTATTGGTATATTGCTTTTTGGTCAATCTCCGCATTACACCTTTATTATCTTTTTGTTTAGCTACAGCTGCTTTTTTTAAATTAGTAGACAACCAATCTACAATAGCACGACGGTCTATATCTTTTAGTTGTGTTTCGTCCTCCGGAGGCATTTCTCCTAAATTAATCACGTCTAATGCGGAGTGCCATCTTTCTGCATCGGGTCCATTGATCATGTCCCAGCTCAAAACATCTAAGCGCATGTCACCTTTTTGCTTGTCTTCTCCATGGCATTTAAAGCAATGCGTCTCCATGATTGGTTTAATCTTGTTTTTAAAATACAAAGCTTCTCTCGAAGTCGAATCTATGGTACTATTAATAACTAAATACTCAGCATCTCCATTATCAACCCCTAATACCGTTTTCATTCCCGAAGGCATGTACTTGGTTAAATAATTTGCCCCATGAGTTAGAGAGCCCCCATAATGTCCTGCAAGTGATAATAGAGAAACATTTACGAATAAGAACACCTTGTAAAAACGTGTTACGTTGTTTGGTTTATTAGATGATTTTTTTTGACGCAGTACAACCAACCATATGCAAATTAAAGCCGTAAACCAGCCCAGCCATTTGTGAGTATTCAATAGTTCATCGTTATAATTTCCACTTGAAGCCAAAAGAAAACCCAATATAATTGTTGGAATAATACTGATAACCGAAAACCAAAGTAAAATGTTACATGCAGAATTTAAATTTAAATCTGGGCGAAAATCATTGATTATTTCCATTAGAAACAACACAATCAATGCGCCTATGGGAAGATGAAGAATTATGGGGTGAAACCTACCTAGAAAAAACACAAAAGTATTTTCGACTTCGCCAGCTAATGGAATAAAAAGCAGCCCAAATAATAGAATGGTAAAAACAACTGCAATTGATAAACTATTTTTCATAAATAGCAATTATATTTAATCTAAGCTTTTGAATAACAACTGATTTATAAAAAAAAAGAGTTCTATTAATCCACTTCATGCTTACATTTTCTAAATGCAGTTTTATTGCGTAAATACCTGAATTAAAACCGACATCACTTTGATCACGATTTGCTAGAGCCGCAAAATGAAAACTATTTTTATCCCTTTTAAAAGCATTCAGAATAATTAGATTTAACAAATCAAAAATCACGATTAATCTGTATTTTAACAAAAAGAATACCTTCATTATATTAACTATATATATGTATAAATGTAATAAAAAATTTATAATTAAGTTTAAGCGCTTGTAGGAAGTTAATTCCCTAAGTTACTATCATGTCCCATTCAATATTTTGATTGTGAATTAGGATTTCAAATTTATTGTTTTTGTTTAATTTTAAAATAATAATCCCCAGATTGTAATTTGGCTTTGAATATACCTTCTTTTTGTTCCAAAAAGTCAACGCCATCAGTACGGAGCAAATTCTTGGCGTTTATTCTTAAAAGTGCAGTGCTATTGGGAGGAACTGTTACTTGATAAGCAACTACTCCATTGTTTTTTACCCAAGAACTCATTATCACTCCAAAAGGGCCATTGTGTTTTGCGCTAAAACTTTCTAATCCCTCCACAAAATGAGGTTCCAACAAAATATTTTTAAAACCAGGATTTTGAGGATCTGGATTTATTCCCCCCAAAGCTTTATAAAACCATGCACTTATTTCACCAAACATAATATGATTTCTTGACATTGCACCTTTTCTGCTTTCATCTACTTTCCAATCCTCAAAAAGGGTTGTAGCGCCGCTTTTAATCCAAGCTCCCCAAGAGGGAAAATCTTCTTTTGTTGCAAGCTTGTAAGCTAGGTCGGCATGTCCATTTTCGCTTAAAGCGTTTAGAATGGTTTTGCTTCCTAATAAACCAACATCAATGTGGCTGTTGTCTAACAATACTCTCTTCTTTAAGTTTAAAGCGACCTTTTCTCTATATTCTTCTGGTACAATTCCCCAATATAGGGCAGTGCTCAACTCCGTTTGAAATCCACTCCCATAAATCGATGTTTTTGGGTTGAAATAAAGTGAATTGATTTTCTCTTTTATCCGTTTTGCTAACTCAGAATATTTAAGAAAATCCTCCTCTTTTCCAAACATTTTTGCAGCTCTCGAAAGTATCGTAGCATCTATGTAGTAGTATATGGAAGAGGTAAATTCTTTTGGTGTTTTAGATTTTACGGGAACCCAGTCTCCCAAGCCCCAATTGGTTATGTATCCGGGGCTTATTTCTGTAATGTGATCTACATATCTTTTGATGCTGGAGTAACAGTCTCTTAAAAGTTTATCGTCTCCATAAAAAAGGTAGGTATTCCATGGAATGATAGCGATACTACTGGTCCAGTCAGGTCCGTTTGCCCAATGATATCCCCATCCACTAGTGGGTATGATGGCAGGGAGAACCCCATTGGGTTGTTGTTCATCGCGATGATCGGCTAACCATTTTTCGTAAACAGTAATTCCATCAAAATTAAAAAGTCCCATTTCAATTGCTATATGAGCGTCTCCAGTCCATCCATTCTTTTCACGCTGAGGACAATCAGTTGGGTATCCATATAAATTTGATAAATAGGCAGCATTGGTGGCAGTCCAAAGTTTATTGATCAAAGGGTTTGAACTGCTTATTTCTCCTTTGGGAGGAACAGCACTGTGCATAAAAACGCCAGTGAGACTCTCTAATGTTAATTCGATTGGTTTACTGCTCGCCACTTCAATGTATTGAAAACCCTTATAATTAAACTTGGGCGCAAAAGTTTCTGTTATTCCGCCATTTAAGGTGTAGATGTCTGTTTGAAAGGGGTCAGAGTCATCGGTAGGGCGATAGTGAACAATAATATTCGATAGGTCTATTTCTCCAGTCTCATCCAATAATTCGGAGTGCTTAACTCTTAACACGGTTCCGGATTCACCATTTACTTTAATTTTTGAAATTCCTGCGATATTTCTGCCCAAGTCAAAAATATATTGTTGCGGACTTATTTTATTCATTTTAATTGGACGGAATTCCTCTACGTGCTTTATTGGGTGAAGTGCTTGTGACACAATATTTTTTGATGGAGCTGAAGTATTGATGCTATTTTTCCATTTGGAATCATCAAAACCAAATGTATTCCACCCATTCTGTTCGAGTTGGGCATTGTAATGTTCTCCAGTATAGATACTGTTAAACACAAGAGCTCCCAAAGAATTTTTCCAATTACTGTCTGAGACAATCGTTTCTTCAGAACCGTCTTCATAGGTGATTTTTAAGTCCATACAGAATTTTGGTCTGTCCCTCCAAGATGCCTTATCAAAATGCCAAACAGCTTTTGACTGATGATTAAACCATCCATTTCCAAGTAAAACTCCTATGGCGTTGTTTTCATTTAACAGCGCAGTAACGTCATGAGTTACATACAAGTTTCTTCGGTCAAAACGAGTGTATGTTGGGTCAAGCTGGTGATCCCCAACCCTTTCACCATTTATATATAACTCAAACAAACCAGCAGCGGTTAGGTATGCCCTAGCTTTTTTTATTTTTTTTTGAGCGCTAAATTCATATCTGAAATAAGGACCCTCCTTTTTGTTTTTATCCCAACTGTCAGAGATCCATGAGCCTTTCCAGTTAATAATGTCCATCATTCCCATCTCAAAACTTGCAAGCTTTTCGCTTTTCATTTTTTGGTTGTTTTTGTCCCATACCTTTAACAACCAATAATATTTTTGGTAGGGTTTAAGTTGTTTTCCATCATAAACAACCATTTGGGTAGAAGAATTGATCTTTCCTGTATTCCAGTAAGACCCATTGCCTGCTGCAACTTTAATAGAATCTGTTCCGACAGAGATGTCATATGATTTTTGAATGGCTCCTCTTCGTGGATCATTAATTTTCCACGTTAACCTCGGTGCTTTGACATCAAGACCAATTGGGTTGACCAGATGCTCACTTTTCAAATCATAGACTGACGCTTGATTGCTTTGAGAATAAACATCAATAAAGAAACATAGAAAAACAATTATTTTTAAACTGATTTTATTCACTAAAACTTTTTTTGTTTTTTTTGACATGTTTTATTGTTAAGCTGAAAAATTACATTAATTTATTTTAATAATGTTTTTATTATTTTATTAAATTAATGATTTATTCAATGATGAAATATGCTGAATTATATTTTACTTCTACATTTAAAGTTTATTTCTTAGAATAAATTTTTTTTATAGAATGTAGGAGGTTTTATTTATATTATAGTGCTATGAATAAATGATGTTTTTGGTTAGGTCATTTTTTGTGCATTTTAACCCATAAATGGATGTCCGTTTTGTCTTATTTATTCATTAAAATCAAATAAAATGAGAGGTGTACTCTTTTTTTAATTATTAGTGAAAAACACATATATTATTAACTATATTTAATTAAAATAATTTTTTGTTAAATTCAAACTTCATTCATGAGTTTTTGATAACTAAATTTCATAGTATCTATTGAAAAAGCTTGTTAAACTAACCCTTCTATTGTTTTCCAGTCTTGTAATTGGACAACAAACGCTAACTGTGTCATTGACTCAAGAAGTGCCTGTTGCTGAAAATGGCCTTTCGATTAGCAATTTTTCACTGAATGGCTACAACGATTCCACCACATATAAAGTTTCGCTTTCTTCTACAGGGAATGCAAATGGAACTTTTAGCGTTCCTACAACTACTGGTTTGACTAGAGATTTTGGATACAACTCTTGGACAAACATAACGAGCGTAAACTTTATTGGTACACCAACAAATATTGAAAACGCATTGAACTCAATAAAATTAAATACAACACTAACTGAGGGTGCTCAAATAATCCTTTCAGTGGTGATAATCAATCAGACCACAAACAGTTATTTTAATCCATCAAACGGACACGTTTATAAGTTTGTTTCAGGTCAGACAACATTTGCCAATGCAAGAAGTGCTGCACTTGCATCTACTTACGAGGGGGTATCTGGATATTTGGTAACCATCACTTCTGCAAACGAACAAGCATTTATAAATTCAAAGACAAGTGCTAATAACATTTGGACTGGACTATCAGATGAAGGTTCGGAAGGGGTTTATAAATGGTTAGACGGGCCAGAAGCGGGAACAGCAATTAAGACGACAAGTGGCAATGTAGCTGGACAATATAACAACTGGTGTAGCGGTGAACCAAATGATTATAGCAGTGGTGAAGACTATATGGTTACCAGATGGAATGGAGGAAATTGTTGGAATGATTTTGGACCACCAGCATTTCCTAACCATTCAAGTATTGGAGGTTATTTGATTGAATATGGTGATTGGAGTGATCCAACAAATTCAACTTTTTCATCTACGGTTAATACTCAAATAACTTTTACACAAGTTAAAACTGATCCTATAATTGCATTTGAAAATGTAACTAAGGTTTATGATGAGAACGATTTTAACCTTTCTGCAACATCATCTAGCACTGGAGCTTTTACCTATACAATATCAAATACGAGTATAGCTCAAGTTAATGGCTCAACAGTCACTATTGGGAATGTTGGTGCTACTATGGTTATCGTAAATCAAGCTGCTGACACCAAATACAATGCAGGATTGGCTACAATGATGCTCACCATCATTAAAGCCAATCCAGTAATTATATTTAATGATATTACTAAAAATTATGAAGACCCGGATTTTAACCTTTCCGCTACATCGAGTAGTACTGGGGCTTTCACTTATACTGTTTCTAATACCGAAATTGGAACTTTAAGTGATACAAGCGTTAGTATTAACGGAGCTGGAACTTCAATTGTAACTGTAAACCAAGCCGCTGACAGTAATTATAATTCTGGAACTACTACCATGACGCTTAGGGTAAATAAATCTAATCAAATAATAACATTTTCGGACACAATCAAGACCTATGGATCAGGAAATTTTGATCTCACTGCAACCTCAAGTAGCACAGGAGCTTTCAGTTTTAGCATAACAAACAACGCTATAGCTTCGGTAAGTGGAAGTACTGTAACTATATTAGCTGTTGGATCAACACTTGTAACTGTAAATCAAGCTGCTGATAGTAATTATAATTCTGGATCAGCGACGATGACGCTTACCATAATTAAAGCGAATCCTTCCATAACCTTTAGTAATTTAGATAAAAACATTAATGTCCCAGATTTTAATCTTTCCGCATCTTCAGAGAGTACAGGAGGATTCACCTTCAGCATAACAGACAATACCATAGCATCAGTAAGTGGAAGTACCGTATCTATTCTTGCTGTCGGAGCTACTTTCGTTACTGTAAATCAAGCAGCAGATAGCAATTATAATTCTGGAACGGCTACAATGACACTTAGGGTTAGAATGAATCCTACGGTTATCTTTAGTAACATAACCAAGACCTATGGGGATCCAGATTTTGTTGTCACTGCAACATCAAATAGTTCTGGAGCAATGACCTATTCGGTTTCAGATTCAAGTATAGCCTCTATTACTGTTTCTTTAATTAGTATCAATGAGGCAGGGACTTCGATTGTAAGCGTAAATCAAGCCGCTGCTGGTAATTTTAATTCTGGGACAGCCACAATGACACTTTTGGTTAACAAGGCTGACCCAATAATAGCTTTTATTGATATAACCAAAACTTACGGAGACCTTGATTTTAGTTTGTCTGCGACTTCAAGCAGTACGGGAGAATTCACCTTTTCTATAGCCGACAGTTCCATTGCAACAGTAATTGGGAATTCGGTTACGATTGCTGGAGTCGGTTCTACGGTTGTAAAGGTAAATCAGTCTGGAGACAATAATTACAATGCTGCCTCAAAAACAATAATATTAACGGTTAAGAAAAGAGATCCAGTTATTAATTTTGAGAATATAATCAAAGAAGTTAATGATCCTGATTTCAATCTTTCCGCGACATCAAACAGCAATGGAAAGCTAATTTATAACATCATAAATGTTGAAACAGCAACATTGTCTGGAACTTTGGCGCATTTAAATAATCCAGGGGAAACTGTAATTACGGTTTATCAAGAGGCAACTCAAACAGACAACGCTGCAACTTCATCAATTATTCTTAATGTGATTGAAAGGTTAGATAGTGACAATGATGGCGTATCAGACTTATATGATTTAGATGATGATAATGATGGAATTTTGGATACTGTTGAATCTAAAGACGATCTTGATGAAGACGAACTAACCAATGCTTTAGACCACGATAGTGATGGGGATGGGTGTTTTGATGTTCTTGAGGCAGGATATGTAGATGATGACCAAGATGGTAGGGTAGGCAACTCGCCCGTAGAGGTAAACAACGTTGGATTGGTTCAAAATGTATTTGCCTATGACGAACCTTTAGATTTAGACGAAAATGGAAATTATGATTTTTTAGATTTTGAATCAGAAATTAATTTCAAAGAATTCATTCTACCCAATGAAATTAGTTTTGAGCTAAATCAAACTGTTGTATTAGAAATTGAAACAGAAAATTCTTTAAAATTAAATTATCAATGGCAAGAAAGTACTGATCAGGAAAGCGGCTTTGTAGACATTAGTGACGATGGTAATT